>Ga0307513_10002303_pt1 | contig 26647 bp, 39 predicted proteins | sample 15_EM_MG_FD_202174 | JGI IMG/M metagenome (GOLD analysis project Ga0307513, IMG submission 202174) | Populus trichocarpa ectomycorrhiza microbial communities from riparian zone in the Pacific Northwest, United States - 15_EM | ecosystem: Host-associated > Plants > Roots > Unclassified | place...
CGTGTCCGGGATACTCGACGTTTACGACTTGCAGCATCAGACAGTCCCGAGAGTAGCCGACGAGTTTGTTCGCACCGCCAGTCGAGTGCCAGAAATTGCTTCTGTGGGGTTGGAGCCGAAAGTGTGAGGTGGGGAGTGTGAATTCAGGGACCTCCATGGGCGCCCGCAACGTGTAGCGGAGTCAAAGTAGGAGAGGTTTCAACTCGTCTCTCGAGTTCTTTGATTGCCCCAGGCGACCGCTGCCGGTCACTCGAAGTTCCTTCAGAAGCGACATTGGGTAGGCTACAGGATCAAGGTTGAGTATACGAGTGCTGCGCTCCGTCGGAGCCAGCCGGGGAGCCTTGTCGTAGAGTAATGCGGGCGTAGGTGTACCCCCAGATTGGCGTGGATCCGTGTTTCTGCAGCTCTCTCCAGGAATACTCGGGAATTGACGGGTGTCAAAAATTTATGTGGACCACAAAGTTGGAGCGAAGAGAAGAACCACCCGCCAGTGGCTACAGACGACGGGGTGAGACTGCCATCGACTAGAAAGGGATCAGGCGGCAGACCAGGGAATCGTGCGAGCTCGTGCCCCGAGATGATGTTGGGAGGAAGTGGTGCATCGGAGACCCGTGGCTAATAAGAGCAAGAAGCCAAGCAGAATCAGTTCTAGACAAAGGTGCAAAACTATGCAGCTTGTGCCCCCCAGATGGTCGCTTTCTGTAGAAAACGCGCGATCACGTACTACCCGCTTTCAGGCAGAGGATCCATTTCCTTGGCACAACAACGCGTACTAGCGTTCAGAATGGGTAAAATTACGCGGTTACTACGGCAATCCTGACCAGGTGTCGAGTGAAACGGGATGGCACCCAAGCGCCGAAGCGGGATTGTGGGGGTGTGAGTGATTCACCCCCGATCTGCCCTCGATCTATCCGCTAACCACGAGCCCACACAGGGATTCACGGCGTGAGGGGCTGTCGAGGTCATCGCCCTGGTCATCAGGGTGAATGAACGACACAATGACGTCGAGCCGGTTCCCCCTGACCAGGTATAAATACGACACATCCCCTCTCGAGACCCGTACGATTCTTTTTCTCCCCCACATCGAAACGTGCACACCTATACTTAACCATGGTCTGTCTGACGAACTAGCACCCAAACAGCTGTCGTTGTCTTATGGTTTGCCTCTAGCAATTGAACATCGAGATCCTGGTCAACGAGCACTGCGGTAAGGCAAACTGCAAGTGTACTACCACGTACGTCGCCTTGCACCCACTCCTTTCTTCGTACCACGGCTTGGTTGGTTACACTTTATATAGTTGCAGCTGCAAGGAGGGTGACTGCAAGTGCGGCTCGTAGACCCGCAGACAAAGTGCTATCACCATTTTTTGTGTAATAACAGTCGAGTCGTCGTTACCAAGTGTGTCCAGCTTTTTGAATCGCACTCGGGAACGAGATTGCTCCCCACCTCATGCAAGAGTGTCCTGTGCCCTGTGTGATCATTTATGCAGCGCTCCTGTCAATTGTCACCTCGGATATCCTGACGATCACGTGGCAAGCGAAAAGTTGCCGCCACCCACGAAGAACAAAATTTCTGAAAATTTCGGGCTGGGCGAACGCCTGAGCTACTCCCTGATTAACGCTCTTTCCTAATCCACACTTGCTTGACTTGGTTTCTGTCGGCTACACACTTACACTCATCTAGGGCCTAGTCGGGGGTCGGGTTTTCAAATTTCAGGCCGGGCCTCGTTCACTTCACTTCTGTACGTCTCTTCTTCCCCTGTTTCAATTTTTTTCCTTTCATCGTGATGATAAAGAGCGCATTCGCTCGAAACCTTAACCCAGCTCTTCGAGGACGGGAGTAACGCCCCAAATTGTCCATGAGATAAATCGTTTCATCTGACCACTCTCCTCCCCTCCTTCGATCACCACGTTTTTTGCGCGAGCGAGAAATCTAATCACGGCCTTTCATATCCTCTAGGTTTAGACTGGCACCAAATGGTGTTTTACTCAAAGTCTGTGAAGATCCGTCCTCCCTGTTCCCTTTCTTATCGAACGAGGCACGAACTACTGCCTGGCTTTTTCCTGCAGTTCTTCTGGACGCTCTGTATGGAGTTGGTGGCGGCCCGTTTGCTTGAGCTTCGAAACGCCAAGGCTTACTTCACGTGTATCCCTTCGGAATTGTTCGGCCCGTTTACCGTACTCACCTGTACTACTGTTCTCTTGCGATTCACATTTTCCTCTCTCGGAGCATGCGTCATCCACTCATGTTCGAACAGCATCTATACACCAGACGACTACTTCAAACCACAGATATTACACACACGTAGCACACAGGCGATGACAACCCAACGCGCGACTCGGAGCCCTCTCCTGTCCCAACGACGAAATCAGGGAAGAGGAGGCAAAACAGGGGACACAAGGATCTGAACCAGTACTAATGAAGGGATATTAGGGAAGGGTGGGGAGTGGGGATCAAGAAAAAGAAGCCTGAACATCATGTATCATATAACGGGTCAAGTCCATGAAGGACGATGCGTAAATAGGGCTCCCACTTGGGAGAATACGGACCAAAGGCGCACTAAATGGGGTGAGTAAGGAAGCGGGAGAGGGTGGGGATAATAAAACAAAACAAAACCGGCTCTGAAGGTCGATCCCAAGGTTACAGACATGGAAATGGGATGAGGCGGCACATCCCCGATTGCGGGGGATAAAGGGGAAGTGCGTGAATAGAAAAGGCGTCCGTTTGGTTTGAAAAGAATGCAAAAACAATATATCCCGAACGGCCGACTGTCACCGTCCATGTCACACTGCGACCTCGAACCCTCTTGACCCACGCCCGGTAGGAGGGCAGGGGAGAATTGGCAGTCGCTGACGGCGAGAGAAGGGTCGTTTTGGGGGCTTGGATAATGATGAATATCGTTCGATGAATGGATAATTGGGGAGGAGCTCGATATGGGGAAACGGTTTGTCACTTGGCCTGGAAAAGGAAAGATGCTGAGGGGGTGAAGGGTTGATAAGAGGGGATTGGAGGAACGCCGCTCGGGCCTGCGCGTATAAACCGATGACCATGTAGGGATTTCAGATGTTGAACTTCCCACAACACGTCACAACCGTGGAACGCCGTGGCAAGAATCCTCGACCTAGTCATCAACTAATCCCTCCCCGTATGCCTCTTCGCTACGCCTCTCGGGAAGACTGCAACATCACAACACCAACACACGGCTTCCAAATACTTCTACACACCGACGTACCAAACGTCGCCGGGCGTGCCATGGGGAAGAAGGACGGACAATAACAAGGAGCGAGGGGGAGGGAACGGGTACACCCTCCCGGATGACTGGCCGTTTACCAGATGTCACCCTCGCGTCCACGGCCACTACGCTGTTGACCTACAGCTCCGGGGGTGGTTGCCTGCTGTTGACGAGTATGGGAGCGAAGCCTGAGATCACGAATGAGTAATCAGGAGATGAGAACGGGAAATTATCTCACATGCGATCACTGCTCCTGGGCTCAGGGGCATCCTCCTCCTGAACAACTTTCCTCCTTCCTGCTCCACTCTTGCTGGGACCAGCACCGTTGTCCTGGACGCTCCTTTGGACGCTCCAGTCGAAGACGTAGTCATACTGGTATCCTTCACGGACGAAGAGATCCCGGAAGAGTTTCCTCAAGTAGGAATAGTCAGGCTTGTCGTCGAACCTCAAGGCCCGAGTATAGTTCAAGAAGATGGCGAACTCGTTGGGGAAGCCACGGCAGAGGAGATCGGAAGGTGTGGTCATCTTCTTCTCCATGATCCTGTCGTACTTCTGCTTCTTTGTAGCGGCCTTGAGACCTTGCCAAGGGAGAGAGCCACGGAGGAAATACATAAGAACGTAAGCGAGAGATTCGAGGTCGTCGCGGCGCGCCTGTTCAACACCCAAATGAGTGTTGATGGAGGTGTAGCGAGCAGTACCGGTCAGGTTCTTGTTCTCTCTATACGGAATGTGAAGGTGGGTCTTCGGGTCTCTGTACTTCTTGGCGAGACCAAAGTCGATGACATTGACTTGGTTTCCCCGCTTGCCGATTCCCATCAAGAAGTTGTCCGGCTTGATGTCGCGGTGGATGAAATTGCGGGAATGGATGTACTCGATGCGAGAGATCTGTAGGGTAGCAATCGACGTTGGGAACTTGTGGAGCGATGAGTGGATCGATTACGTACCAGCTGATCAGCGAGCAATAGTACTGTCTTGAGAGAGAATTTACGGTTACAGAAGTTGAAGAGGTCCTCGAGTGAAGGACCCAGGAGATCGATGACCATTGCATTGTAGTCACATTCGGTACCGAACCACCTGACAAAAGGGACGCCGACACCGCCAGCAAGCGTCTTATAGACCTTGGACTCGTACTCAAGCTGCGGATGCTTGGCCTTGACTGACTCAAGCTTGATTGCGACTTCTTCACCAGAGATGATGTTGATTCCCAGATAGATATCGCCTATTGTTGGATGGGGATAAGGGGTGAGGTAGGTGGGGGCGGTGTATGTCAGCCATATTCATCAGGGCGCGAGGGCGTGTGACACACCGAAGGAACCGGAGCCGATTTTTTTGCCCAGTCTGTACTTGCCACCAACGCGGAGGTCCAGTCTATGAGAAGATGCGTCGGCCATTGGATACTAGTGGGATCTGTAGGGGTGGGTGTCAGCCAGAAATGTGATGAAAAAGGAGAGGGGAAGTTAACAATGGAGAGAGATGGGGGGAAAGGGGAAAAGAAAGTGAGTCGTGGCCAGAGGCGACCGAAGCTTTCATGAGCGGTCTCTCCGGCGGTCGCCACGATTACGCAGATGGAGGCGATTGCGCGTCGTAAATAGCCAGGAGAGCTAACCAAGTCACGGAGTGGTAGTCCCGTCGACGTTCGAGAGAAGAAGGATCGATTAGGAGGAGAGCGAGGGGTCGTCTCGAGGAGGCTGAGGCCATGAGGCACAACTAGACAAATAAAGCAAGTAAAATATAGAAAAAATTACCGTTATGAAAGACTTGGAGGCAAACGGGTTTGGGGGGAGAGAACAAAGGAGAAACAGAGGCGGATTAAGTATGGAGAAGGAGAGAGAGGAGGGGAAGTGGTGGTGGGTGCGAGAGGGAAGCGAGGCTGTCTCGCTCTTTACAGTCGACGTCCGCCTTTTCAAGGTCCGACGGCGGCTATCGGCCCACGTAGGCCATCTTTCAGTTGACTACAATGTGTTCCTTGCCCCGGGTGTATTTCATTTGTAGTGATATTACATTCGGAAATGTAGTTCACACCTCGTTTGTAGTCAAACATAATGCCACCGCAGGCGACCGCATGCGAACACATCGCCTTCCCAACGACCACCATCTTCCTCTGTTGAGCAGAGCCAGCCCACTCCCTTGAAACCATGGCTTATAACAAGCAATACGATCCTTTTCACCACCAACCTCCCAGTTCTGTCGCTCCAGATTATCCTCCACCTCCCCCCTCCACTCATTCGCACAACGACAACTACGAATACAACTGGGAGACAAAATCCAACCGGTCCTTCCATTCCAGCCACTCTCAAGCTCACCTCAACCCTCACAACCAATATGAGATGGTCCACCCTCCCCTCCCGTATCAGCTGGACTATCCCCCGTCGCCACATCTGATGCCCTCGCCCACCATGAGCACCGGCTACTCCGTTGCCCGGGAAAAACTCATGAAGCGCAGGTCTGTCAGGCACGTTGAACTCCAGAACGGCAACCTCGTCTTCGACGTCAAGGTCCCCTCCCATATTGTTCCCAAGGGCATGGAAAACGTAGAGGAAATGACTAAGATGCGCTACACCGCTGCGACTTGCGATCCCGACCACTTCATGCGCTCCAAGTACAGCCTCCGACCTTATCTCTACGGCAGGCATACGGAACTCTTCATCGTGATGACCATGTATAATGAAGACGAGGTCCTGTTTTGTCGAACGATGAACTCGTGCGTTGCCAGGCCCCACCAGCGCACCCGAACTAGTACTGACACCGGACCGCAGAGTTCTTAAGAACGTCTCTCACCTCTGCAGTCGCGACCGATCCAAGACCTGGGGAGCAGAAGGCTGGAAGAAAGTCGTCGTTTGCGTCGTTTCTGATGGCCGGAGCAAAGTGAATAAACGAACCCTCCAAGTCCTTAACCTAGTACGTTCAAAAATACTCGTACTCCTACATCAGTATCTGATGCACCTCGCAGATGGGCTGCTACCAAGAAGGTATTGCTAAAGACACCGTCAATGGCAAAGCGGTCACTGCGCACATTTTTGAGTATACCTCCAGTGTTATTTGTACCGAAACGGGAGAGACCGCGATGCACTCCTGTCCTGTTCAGATCATCTTCTGCCTTAAAGAACAGAACAAGAAGAAATTGAACAGCCATCGGTGGTTTTTCAACGCGTTCGGTCCGTTGATCAAACCGGAAGGTCGGTTTCCCCTTTGTCCCGACCTCTGATGTGACCAATCATGGGGTATAACTAGTCTGTATCCTGCTTGATGTTGGAACAAAACCGACAAGCACGTCAATTTACGAGTTGTGGAAGTGTACGTGGCTAGTTCTCGCCTCCGCATTCACTACTGACAATGTTGTCCTCCAGGTTTTGACAAGCACGCTCATGTCGGAGGAGCATGCGGAGAGTGCGTGTCTCCGTGCGATCGGGAGAAGTGTTTCAAGCTTCTGATACTATTCCATCCAGGATCTGCGTGGACACTGGACGTGCATGCAGCCTCCTGCTCACAAGCCCCCTCGCCGCTTCTCAGAACTTCGAGTACAAGATGTCCAACATCCTGGACAAGCCCCTCGAGGTGCGTGGTCTGCCGGTTGTTAGCGTGGCACCGTGCTGCTACCTGATTCCTGATTAACTGATGCTTACTTTCCTCTCATACAAACTAGAGCGTCTTCGGCTATATTTCCGTCCTTCCTGGAGCTTTCAGTGCCTACCGATACAAGGCCTTGTTGAATGGTCCCAGCGGTCAGGGACCCCTTGCCAGTTATTTCAAAGGTGAAGCTATGCATGGAGGAACCACAGATGCTGGATTGTTCGAGAGGAACATGTACCTCGCTGAAGATCGAATCCTTTGTTTCGAAATCGTGACAAAGAAGAAGGAGGCGTGGACTCTCAAATACGTCAAGTCTGCCAAGGCCTCTACCGATGTTCCCACTACCGTTCCCGAGTTCATCTCTCAAAGGAGGAGGTGGCTCAACGGCTCGCTGTTCGCCAGCATCCACGCTACAGTATTCTGGTATAGGATTTGGACCAGCGGACAAGGATTTTTCAGGAAATTTGCACTGCAGTTCGAGTTCATTTACAACGCGGTGCAACTGATCTTTACTTGGACAAGTTTGGCCAACTTTTACCTTGCTTTCTTCTTCGTGCGTGCCACTTCCGTTCAACGGAACGATTAATTTCTTAACCAACCTTTCTCACAGCTCGTCGAATCTGCCACAGCGGAAGGCACCAATGATGCCTTTAACTTCCTGTCTAGAGGCGCTGGTAAAATTGTCTTCGAAGTCTTCCTCAAACTCTACATCGGTGTTATTTTCGTCGTCCTCGTTTGCTCCCTCGGAAACCGACCTCAGGGGTCTAAATGGACGTATTCGATCTCGATGATTCTTTTTGGACTGTGCAATATCATCACCCTCTGGTGCGCAGGCTACACCGTCTACCTCGCTGTGCCGCACACATGGGATGGGTGGAGGGAATTTCCTGAGTACGTCCCGTTCTGCGTTAAACTGTGCCACCCGTTTCGCTGACAAGTTCCCGCTAGGTTAATCCGTGACAATGAAACCTTCAGGAACATTGCCATCTCGCTACTCGCCACCTACGGACTGTACTTCTTCGGCTCCCTCATTCACCTCGAACCCTACCACATGTTCACATCGTTCATCCAGTATATGTTCTTGCTACCCTCCTGTGAGCCCCTTTCACACCTCTCTAAACAACCTGCCGTTGAGCCCCGTGTTACAGACGTTAACATCCTGATGATGTACGCTATGTGCAATTTGCATGATGTTACGTGGGGTACCAAGGGTGACAATGGTTCTGCTAAGGACCTTGGTGGCGCTACGAAAGTGCAGGGCAAAGATGGTAAGGAGATGATGGCGGTCGATCTGCCGACTATGCAAGAAGACGTCGATGCACTGTGGACTGCCTCGAAGAACTCCCTCAGGCACCCTCCCCCGGCCCAGAAGGAATCACGAGACGCCGCCACGAAGCAAGCCGACAGCGACCGGAATTCCAGGACGAATGTCGTCTTGGCATGGGTTGGAACGAACATGATCATGATCACTGCGTTCACAAGTTCTGCCTTCTTGTCATGGATTAACGAGAACGTCGAAAGTACACAAGGGAGCAAGTTTAACCCTTACCTGACCTTCCTGTTCTACGCTCTGTGAGTTGCTGTGTCTCGTGCTTCCAAGCATACATTTACGTGGCTGTTCTTCAGGGCCGGTCTTTCCGCAGTCAGGTTCTTTGGATCCGTGACCTACCTAATTTTCAGGCTATTCGGCCACTGATCCCCTTCGGCTTCGCCCAGTTCTGTGTTGATGGTTTTGAGTTGTCACACTGCCATGTTGGATGGCTCTGATCCTCCTCTTCAATCCATACCCTTTTACTGGTGTATTCTTCGAAATTCCTCCGGACCTCCCCCGTTCACTACAAATCTGATCCCCCCCCATTCGAGAATATCTGTTTCGGCTACTCTCCTTCACATCCTCCTCTCTTTTGGTAATCCCTCTTATGACCCACCCCGTGCTGGATTTGTATCTCTTACCCCGTCACAACCCTCATTCTTTCTTTTCGTATGTTTCTTTGTGGATCAGGATCCCGCACATACTTTTATCTTTTTCGCGATATACGATGGAGCCCAATCGCTACCCCGTCTTCTGTGATTATCCGGTTGTATTATACCCCTTACGAGTCGGTTCTCGGTTTTCACCGGTTTCGGTTGCTTCTCCGGGTTGTGTTCAAACTAATCAAGTCGAGTCCCCGAGTTTCTCCTCCAGTAGCGGTAGTTTTTAAGCCTTGCCTTGTGTTATTTCTCTGTAAAAATGGGAAAAGAAAGTAAGGAACATTTGCTCAACCGGTTTAGGTTCGCCTTGAGAACTCTAGCATCATAGCTGTGATTTATTGGGGTAACCTTTCACCGAAAAAGTCTGCAGCGATTCCGCTCGCGTTCGAGGACGAGATTGTTTCCTCCACACTGCACATTGTGGTTTGTATAAGACTCTCGCCCAATAAATATGCTGCGACCGCAGCGAACGAGTAGGAGGACGGGCCAGGATCGCAAAGATTACACGACATTCACGTTGTTGTAATGGAGATAACAAAGGTTCCGGTACGCAGCACCTTGAATCTCCCTCCCCCGATGCGGACGCGGGCGAGGTCATGGTAGACCTGGACGTCGGTCGGCTGATCAGCTCCTCGACGAACTCGGGTCCACAGAATTCAAGGAAAATGGCACGGTAGTAGTCAAGGTACTCCGTGGTGCTCGGAAATGCGTGTGGAGGGTTCCAGGGGAAGGAAATGAACCGGTTGTTGTAGGAACCGCCACTGGATGACCCAACGGTCTTGCTCAGATATGGGCGCATCTCGTCGAGAACGAGGATTTGATCGGCGATGTGATCGAGCTCGGCAAACGGCATACGGCCGACGACCGTCGGGGTGTGAAGACCGACTAGAAACCCTTGCGCGGATCTGGATTCGCACTCGCATTCACCGGGGTTCAGGCGTTCGGGGGCATAAACTTATCTGCGGTGGCGTTCAACTCGACGTTTGTTGGGAAACGGATGATCGGACTTGCGCAGAAACCTCGCGCTTGCCTCGGACGGGCCGGCTTCTGCCTTGAGCTTGAATCCCGTACTACGAGGCCGTTCGGATCCCAAATCAGTGATCTTTCCCGGACTTTGACCCTGTAGACCGTTTCACGCGTTGAGACCTTTCGGGCACTACCGGCAAATCATTCACCAGAACACAACGCTCATTTGTCGCCACGGACGAACGTATTTCCCCCCTGTGGGGCCCGAGTTTCACACTCTATCACCGTGTGCTATCTGATCCAGGGTACACAATTGGTGATCATGATCTCTACTAATGAATGCAGATGCTGTCTCTGGGGCCAGAGGGCGATATCCCGCATCAAGCTGGTGCAATACCACTCCAGAATCCAATTGAGAAGACTAGTCATATTTTAGTATTCTTCTACCACCGGAGCGATCCCTCGCATTCCCCCCCTCCCCCGCATCCTTGCTTCAGACACTTGGAATGGATCGTGCAGAACTCCTGGGACTTATTGAGGTCGGCGAGGAGATGTACGTGTGATCTAGGACTGTTCCCATGATTCGGATGTTAACCAATCCGGTTCCAAAGCCAAGTCACCAAGGTCTAGATCACGACCTCTACCCTGAATTGTCCTGCTCAAACTGGAATATTGCAGTATTTTATGCTCGCAGTGATGATGGTAGCCGTCTGGGACCACATCATCACGCTCTCTGATGAAGTGGAATACATGTGGAAGAAGGAAAAATCATGGGGTGAGCATCGTCGAATCTCCTAGAATGAGACTTTGACAATCGTCCAGGATCCTTGCTCTTTGTCGTGGTTCGTATTCGTCAAGTTGTCGGCCCTGAGCGCTAGCTGAACACCTTATAGAGCAGGTACTCTATCCTGCTATACCAGACCTGGCACGCAATCAGTGGGGCACTTTTCTACGTCAAGTCCGCGGCGGTGTGTTCACATTGTATTCACAGCATTGTTCTGGCCCGAATATACACAAGAGGTAGATATTTTTCTCCTTCCGTGTTGGAATACCGTCTGACAACTTTGTGGCCCAGGTGTAAGTGTGGTTATGTCAACAGCTGTGACAGTGATTCAAACGCCGGGCGGTAACTCAGGTGTGATCGCACCGTAAAGTTGGAAGGGTACTACTTTGTATTCATCATAACACTCGGCCACATATTCCTGACAATGAGGTGAGGTGGTTGCACTCATCTGCGCGATGCCCACAGCCACTTAGATCAAGTTCGATTCAGGGTATACGCCGTGACGGAAGCGAGCATCCTTGTTCCTATCGTTTTCGGAACCCTGGTCACCTCTTCTTTAGCGACGGGCTTGTGGCTTGTTAGCGTGCCATCAGCGAAGGGTAGTGTAAACCTCTAACGTTTACCGTTTCTCTTTAACCTCCTCGTTTAGCCGTACAAATGCCCAAGATCCCTCTTGACCCGTTCCGAGCGTGTCTGTTCTCTGCCCCTGACACCGCCGAGTGGGCCTACAGGTTGCAGGTTGCGTTCGCTGGTATCTACCGTCGACCGTCTCGCAGATGTCCGAAAAACCTCACAACCTTACAGACCTCGTCACCTTTGGTTGCATTTCCGCCTTCATCTTCAAGCTCAGAACCAGCTACGGACGGTCACGCATGAGCCGACTGATGCGAACAATCTTCCAGAACGGCGTTCTCTATTTCTTCGTCATGGCGGGGTTTCACATAGCGATGGTGTTTTTCACTTTCTTCGCGAGGGTGATCGCGTTTCTTCTGCTTGCGAAAAAAATGTATCCTGACCGTCATAACATCCCAGCCTTCCATTCGCAGTTTCCCGCCGGTCGCGATCATTGTGTACGTATTTTGCCACCTCGATTGAGTTTTACGGCTAACGTAGAGTCTCCAGTCTAATACCTGTGATGATTTCACGCTTGGCGATATCCCTTCGAAAGGCCGTCAGTTCCTCGCTTGTTCAAGCTTGGAACGGGGACCACTTCACCACAGTCGAAGGCGGTGAGCACGAGATGACGGATTTCGCGAATCTGTCGTTGTCTTCAATGATATTTTCACCGCTCCCCTTCAAGTCACCGATTTCCGATCGGTCCCCTCGTCCCGATTTTTCGAGTCCTCATTCGGAAGCATGAGGGCCGACAGACTCGCCCTCTCGTTAGATCATCGTACTAGAAGCCTCGCTTTCTTATCGTGTTGTACCTCATAATGTTGTGTGGGTTGAGAGGATCGATCGATCCAATGCTGTTGGAGGCTGTAGACTCCCGACCCTGCCGTTCATTTAGATCTCCATCATTGTGGCGGATATTATCAAAGTGACCGGTACACGTCAGGAGGCTGTTATATATACAGAAGTTTCCCCCCAAACGAGCTTACGTCAATCTTGCGATTGGGTTTCCCGCGGAGGACATAAAAAGTCAATATCAATGTCGCAGCCTCCGATTCCACCGCCACCCTCCGCCACACCCCGCCACTCGACGCCCTGCATTCAGCCGCAGCGCTTTCTGTCGGCGCTGATGGGCGTGATAGGAACGGATAAACCTGACGGAGAAAGACGATCCGCAGGTTGCCGTATCTCGTACTGCACTTCCTTTTCAAAGGACCTCTTTGTTCTCGTTCGTTCCGCCACACATGTGTTGGGACCAAAATTGCACCCTCGGAGACTTAGCAAAGGCATTCGGTACGTTTAGGTATTGCATACCCGATCCACGCCAAGCCAAGATCTGGGCGGCCCTCTCGCGCTGGCCCGTCCAAGAATGCTTTCCACTCGCTGATTCCTCAAAATTCTCTTGCCTTGCGCACCAGCCCCTATTACCGCTTCTGGGTAATGTGACTAGTGACCGTGTGCATTGCCCAGCGTGGCACCCCGCTCGAGTTCAGTGTATTCGACTTTCCACCGCCATTGTCCTTCCATTCATGGGTGGTGGTCATGAAAGGACCGCCCCCCGGCGGGCTTACTTGGATAAGTCTGATCATCTCCGCGTTTCATCAGGGTTCGTATCGTACTTGGACCATCTGTGTCTGTACGTCAGAGTTATTCTCATCGCTAACATGAATCCTCCAGGTTCATGCATTTCTTCTTGACAATGCACGTGGCATCACATGGTAATGATTACGATTCAAACTAATTAATCGGGCCCGGTCCTCACACCGGAAGACGGGGGCCGCACAGCACCAGCGATCCTCGGTTCGCACTCTTTCCTTATCCTCATGTTTTTATTGGACAAACGGACATGTGTAGATTTCGTGATGAGTTGGATACAAACACCCCGGATTTCGGGGCCCCGGGACAGATTAAGAACGTACCCCTGCCGTCTACAACATGCGTGCACCCCCGGAAGGACCTACAACCAATGGCACGACCCCCGAGAGTGACCAAAACAGATCTCGACCGCCTTACCCTTTAGTAGGGCCCGTTCGAAATGACAGCAACATCGGTCCGATATCCTTCTATCATACGAGCCTCCAGAAGACCGAACAGTCCAACGTCGTTATCGCAGTGATTCCGGGACCCGGGCCCACCACTGGGTCACCCACGATTCCCGTTGCCTGCCTGGCTGCCTTGGCATACCCCTGAAATTTCGTCACAACCCTCTGATCTGAAAACAACCCCTCCGCCCACAAATTCAAACACCACCTGATATCTACCCCTTCGCCCATCATCTGTCTCCTTGACGTCCGGAAACGAGATCACCGGAACAGATTCAGTGTAGCCTGACACATGCATGCTCTCTCGTCGGCTTCCCTTACGGCATTCCCTTTTGTTCTCTACGGGCAGAAGAAGGATCATCCTGGGACGGCGACAGATATTCTATCTGACAAATCCACTGAATCTGCGGAATTCCACAAAAAAACCTTCTGTGTGTGCCGGTGATCAACCGATCACCCTGCGAACCGATGGCATAATTATGTTTCAATCATCAACGAACAGCCCGCCCAGGCGGAAGGCACATGGGGGGAGGGAAGGGTGTACGGCCTTCCCCTGTCCTGGGATCAAGCTCCGCCATAAATTTGATTTCCGCGAGTTCCCGCGGTTCCTGTCCAATTCGGACCCAGCGATGGCTCGAGTCTCGTGTAGCGTTGGAAAAAAGGGTTAGGATTTAAGGTGCTTTGGAATAGGACGACCCAATGTGGACCCGAGGGCGTGAAATTAGGGAGAGGGAAGCGCAGCGCCGTACACATTGCTGCTAAGCGCCATTGTGGCGGAAACATATTTAACGAGCCCTGTCCAACCTTTTTCACCAGGCTCTTCTGCCCCAACTCAAACCACCAGCATAACCACACAACCAACGCGATCTCCCTCCCTTCACAACAAACGATGCCGATCGAAATGCCTAGCTTCTATGAGCGCGGACAAAGCATAACCTTCGACCCCCCGACCCAGCAGCGCGGGTATTTGCCCCAGATCAACGAGAAGCTTGGCCAATGGATATCGTGGGATGTTGTCCAGGTAGGGGGAGACCCTCATCTCCCCACTTTCCTTTGTACACCAGGTAGGGATGCTCTATCGTAGCCCCATCTGGTCCTCGTCGTGCTGATCATGCGCTTCAATAGTTTGTGAGAAAAAGTCCTTTCAGGTACTTGTTGGGTCAGAATAATCTCTCTCGTACAGGGTGCGGCGTTGAACGTCTTCAAGAGTACGCTGGGCAGGGCTCGAGCAAGAAAGCTGCGAGGGAGAAGGCAGCAGAAGCGATCGCCCTCAGCGGACACTGCGTATGTCAACACACCGCACCGTCTCTCCGCTTCCTGATATCTCACTGCAGTAATCCTCTGAACCCCGAGCACGACCCACCCTTACTCGCTATGTCCCCTGTACAGTAGCCTCAGTTTCGACCTCTATACATAAAATTTGTTGCATTCGTTCGACAATCCACGAGACCGAGCGCATACAAAACAGGTACAGCTAACCTCGCCTCTGATACATAGAGAGAAGGACCCTTCGAGGCCGGGAAGGGGACGATTCCAAACAGTTACTTCACAAACTCGTCGAGGTCTTTTCAACCTCAACACGTATCCCGCCGACGCCGCCCATATCGATCTTGAAGTCGTCGTCGTCGCCAAAGTTGTTCACATCTTCCTTGCTCATTTCTGCAAGCTCGACGTCGTTGATGACTCCTTTTCCCATGGTGATCGTGGTCGTAACACCTGAGACATTTTTTGTGCTTACCAGCACCTGGCCCTTGTTCCGGGTCGATCCTCGATTCGACGCGAGGACGCCGACCCCTCCGGTCGACTGGGGAGACCGTGGGGAAGAATGGGTCGATGCGATGCTAGTGCTCCCTTGGTAGCACCTCGGGACAGAGTGTAGGCCGTTGTTAGTGCTTGATCGTCCGATGTCCGGGCGTGATACCTCCGAGCCGCGTTCGCGAAGGTCAAGAATCTGACAAGGACAACGTTGATTCAGTAGATGGCCATGGCCGAGGCTGATATACTTACTAGCCGGCACGCCAACACCGGGGATAAAAATACACTCAAGGGAATGCATATAGCTGACATTGCCTGACGAGGTCTGAGGGTGGAATATCATAATAGGATCCGATGAAGAGGAGAACCACATACTGGAGATAAAAGATCCCATTCACCTATTTCCACTCAGTCAGGATGAGAAGCCGAAGAATCATCAATGACTTGCCAAGTTCGCGATAGAAATCAAAATATAATAAAAGACGCCTGGAGCCAGGTTAGCGCAGGCACCAAACATAATTTCAATGTCAGAATTACCTTCCCGAATGAAGGTCTGAATGAGCATGCTGCTGGGCCCACCACGCCTCCGCCTAATCATGAATGCTTTCCCGACAGTAATCACAGTCACGATGGTATCATAAGCGAGCGGCGCCATCTAGACCCTATCAGCGTCTTTTGAGAGAGATCACGAGGTGTAACATACGAAAAACCCTTCCCAAAAAAGATTAGTCAGAGATAAAGGTGATAGGAGGACTGTGATTACCAAGAAGATGTGCGGCGTGAGGCTTAGATACGGGGAGGCATGGGCCTTGTGTCTAGACAAGCACAAGGGATCAGGGGTAAACCGCATGTCGAGACCACATTACAAACGTATGGTGGCTTGATAAACGGCAGCACTGTTGAAGATCAGCGGATGGCAGGACACGACTAGCTATTACCCACATTCCATCTGACTGGTGGCGACGTATAGTTGGTACGCAACAAGTCCGGATAGACAGGCGATCAAGGAGCAGAGGAGGTACACGTTCCGGTTGAAAAAGGCGTATGTGCGGATAAGCAAGACGACTGCAGAATCGAGGGTTTAGCATTAGGGTTCGGAGGCGGGAATAAGGGACGATACCTTCGGAGCCTAACTGGTTCCACATAGCAAGTGCTACAGGTATCTACATGGTGTAAGCTATCGGGGATGTCCGCGGCAGGGGTAGTAACGAACACCCACCTTGTAAATCTTGAGGCATAGCTCTAAGGAGTGGTCGTTGACGAAGCAATACAAGAGGAAGCAGCCAACTGCCAATACCCAATAACTAGAAGAGAGTTCGAAAGAGCGTTAGCGCGGAAACAAGAAGGCAGAATCAAGCTTGTCGTACCGACAAAATAGGTAGGCAGCCTTGACTGGAGTCCATGCGGCTTTCCATATGTAACGCCACTCGCGGCTGAAACTCGTGATCCAATCCCAGGCGACGACGGCGTCTGAGCTAGCCCGTGAGCGCCAGCTCAACAGCGATCAATATGACGTACAAAAGGCTGGCGAAGACGATAATGAGTTTGCAATGCAAAATTCAAGGAACAAGAGAACGCACCAACAAAAACAAGCTGGGTGCTGTTTGAGATACAGAGGGCGGTTAGGAAAAATCAATGTCAGTTGACGTCGTCGGGTCGTACATGAAGATGAAATGCTGAGCGGCCTCGGGAGAATCAGTCATGTCCGTAGCGGCCGTGGGGTGAGAGAACGGTGGAAACAAGCTGAGGAGGAGAGAGCGGTAGAGCGGGGAGGGAGGGAGAAGAGAGAGGGAGAAGACAAGAGAGGGCGGACGAGGGAGAAGGCCATATATACCGTTTTCCTGTGGGAAGGGAGAAGCAGCACCAGAGTTCGATTTCCAACGAATTTATCGTTCCAGAGTTGAGATCCACGATTGAATTACCCGGGCTGGTTGGACTGGCAGCGGATGGGTGTGAATGGTGAGGAAACCCGTGCCGCTTCAGCCACACCACCGGGGGCTCGAGGGGAGAACCTGGGATGTGCAATCGCAGATATTCTACTAGACCAGAACCCTTCGGTGGGCAACCTCCCAGTAAGAGGATCGCGGGGGTCCGAGATCGTCATCGCAGTTCGTGTGAAAGGTTGATTGACACGGGCCGGGGCGCCCACTGTGTCCGATCTTGCGCTACATAACATACAAGAAACCTCTACACGATGCGGCCAGGGAAGTAACAAAAATCACAGGCCTCATTAGCTACCCACGTCGTAAACGTTACTCAGACCGCCACGTGTCCCGATTCAAGCCATACCATCGAGATTCCCTTGGCGGGCCGGGCGGTCTCTAGTTAATCCAGCGGTGTGGCTTCAGTGAGACGACTTTTGGGTGAAAATAAAAAGAGTGTATCAGCCTATCGAAAAGTCTGGGTCAACCGAGTACGTGTTGCTTATGCTGGTAGTACATGCTCACCCGCACACCGACCGCCCCGAAATGTGAAGCGCGCGTACTAAATTGAAATAAATGGACATGTTCTGTGCGGCCATGAACCAGCGTGAAGAGGACAGGGGAGGGTGGGGCAGAGGGCACCCAGGGCTGGATGATATGTGCGTGGTCGTCTGACACCCTCGCGGTTATACGCCGCGCTGCATGTACAGGGCCAATCACACAGTAGCTGACCGACATCAACCTATCTCTTGTTATTTACTCGTGTGCAAAACAGGAGGTACGCTGCATAGTGAACGGGACATGGGTCAGCATCGGTCGATCCTGGTCTACGTTGATCTTCCCGCGTCCCCGCCATCGCCACTGGTCCACTCACCACGCCTCCCAACGCATTCGTGGGCCCCACCGTGCGATTAAGCCGCAGTGTGCGAGTGAATTATTTGCCTGAGACTATCCCTGACTCCCCTCGAATCGTGATCATGGAATTCTCATGATTTCTTTGGGGAAGCTAGAATTGATGTGAGCAGGAGAAATGATCGGGGGGGGGTGGGATGCATTCGTACCTGGAGTCGGAGGAGGAGAATGAACAGGAGGAATACGACGCTCGAGCCCATATGGGGGGCGCTCGAGGTCGGGCGTTTTGAGTTCTGATCGACGTAAGCGGGAGAAAATGGTCGAAAACGGGTGGGGCGTACGCAGGACTACATCCCCCGGACGAGCGGGACGAGTGGCATTGGCGAAGGCGACCAGGGCAAGGAAGAAGATCGCGGATTTTGCAAGCATAGCGAGAGGGATATTGGAGATAATAAAGGTGACTGATCGTAAGAAGGCACTGGGCCTGAGGATGAGTGAGGATGAGACGAAGGTGAGAGTGCCGGCACCGCTGGACGAAACCTGGCGTTGGGTGGGAGTCTTTATAGCCCCCAGATACACCATCCAACGCTTCGTGGTCGTCACCGGGTCGCCCGTCCTGTGCAAACCGGTAGTTCATCATAGAGTGGGCGGACCCCTGATGGTGGCGGGAACGTGATGGTTGAGCACTACACCCGCGATCAGGAGCCTGACTCCAGAATTACACAGTGGTTTGCGTATAAGAGTGAACAACCCTTGGCCTCTCGTCCACGTTCATACGAAAAGGACCGTATGCCACAAAGCGGGCTCTGCAATCTGCAAATACTGGGACATGAAGTCGTGTTTCGGTTCGGCCTTGATGGTGACAATCAGAGACAGAAGTTAAGTTTGAGGTGAACAGACGACCGATCCAAGAGCCGGGCGCCGGTTAACGGTGAGTGTCATGTCGCCTTGACGCAGCTAGGGTGGGTGATGATGTATATGAGTTTGGAGTGTGCAATCCGTCGGCAGGTCGATCGCTGTAACCGTGAGGGGGTCGGACCCACAACCCAACGCGTCCACACCCGGCCCGGGCTCTCCGTTCGTCCTCAGGAGGTTGGGACTCACTGCGACGATTCGAGACCCATCCGCTCCGTCAAAATACAGTCATGAGAGGATCAATGTGATTTCGTTTGGACCCCTGTTTGCTCTTCTCTTTTCGTTGTCCTGCCGTTCCAAACTCGGGGACTAACTTTGTCGATGTCGCTCTTTGACCCAATTCTTCACGCCCTTGCGACTATGGATCGCTATGCCCTCGGTGACTTCCTGATGGACCCATTCCGTCGATGTATTGCTGGGGCTCTTTGGGTCGAAGTACGCTCAAATATTGTTAGTGCAATTGGCAAGTCTGCGGGGAAAATCGTTATTAGCCAAGGTCTTTGAGCAAAAAAGAAGAGCGTCTTACAAGAGCGATATACATGCATCCATTCGACTCACTCAGGAGTTTCGAACGTACATAAGCGAAGGTCTCAAAGGGGATAACGGGCGGGCGGCTGCAACGCTAAAAATTAGGTGAACTGTTCTAGGCGGTACGGGCGGCAAACTTTATGGCTACCTACCTCTCGTTTCGGGCACGTTCGTCATGGATGACTCAACGTCTGACTGTGGACCGAACAGAATCGTTGCGTTGGAAGCCACGAGAACAAGCCTGCTTTTCCCTGTCAGAACTTATAGTACCGTTTCCGGCTATCAATCCCTCGAAATGCGTCTGATAGATGAGGGCAAACCCTGGAGAAAGAGGTACTCGACCAACCATTAATCAGGCCTCAGGATGAAGAGGTTCGACCCTTCGAACCTCAACGTTTCAACGGTCACGATTGCACCTGAAAATCGCGAGGGAAGGTTGCGATAACGAACGTATTTCCACATCTCGTGTGTATCTTCGCAGGTCAAACGCTAGGGCGAAGGGTTAGTCGTGGACGCATTATCGACCCTCCACGAGCTGGTCGTGAACCAGATCGATCCCATATCTCGAACCGACAGTGGAGTACCGATTCTATACATTCCTAGCGTGAGATCCAGCGCCAGGGGAACCAAAATCAACGGCGCATCGGCGAGAATAAGACTATAGGAAAATTTGCAATTGATAAGATTGATAGTTGAACGGTTCACGTACCCCACGTATTCTGATCGTTAGCACATGTGTGGTACCCGATTTTGCGCGTAGAAGACGAGACGTCGTCAGGAAAAACCCCTGCGACTAGGCGATGATGGATGTTCGCGTCGCGGACGCAACGAATTCATATTACCCACCTCATCGGGAAGCAACAGGAAATAATCGTGCACCGCGAGGAGACCCCACCTCCACCTGCTTCCAGCTCCATCGCCATCACCACTAGTTCGGCCGGGGTTATCACCAGGGCCGTCCACCGTCATCGTGGGGTCTTGGCCTGTTCATATACACTATCGTGAGAGTTACGCGGACGTGCCAGGATGAGGAGGAACCCCGAGAAACTGAGATATGAATCCGATCTAGAGCGGGGAACACTCAATACCGGATCCTCGAATTCCTGGGGAGGGTTGTCGTGTATGTGGCTGGAGTGCGCCTCAGAATCTCTTTACGTGGGTTGCTCTCGAGAGGGGCGTTGCAACGGGGGCGGGTCAGGTGTCCACGCAAGTGACGCAGCACGGGCATGAATAGCCGTACGAGATGACATATTGTCATTGATGTCCTGACGTAATTGTCACTGAATCCGAGCAGAACGTCATATGCAGTCGAGAAACGTCATTTGCAGCCCGAGCAACAGACATCGGGCAGTGACGAAAGCTTGGTATTGCGGTTGGTTAAGGAAAAAAATGATATGTAGGTATGCAGGATAGTTGAGAGTGTAAGGAGAACAAGAGGATGAGACGAGTGAACGTGAACTTGGCGGTGTTAAAGGGTAGGAGAGATGGAACGGGAAGGAAGGTGGGAGTGTGCAGTGTAGGGATGAATAGATGAAATGATATGCTAGTGGAGAATTGGCCAGAGGATAGTAATCCACGAATCATCGTTCGGGGCACAGGGTTCTAGCGAATGTACGTTATACAATAAATAGTCGTTCAAAGAAGCGGGAGGAGGGAGATTCAAGGGGCGTGTGATAGGATACAGGGCCGAGTTCATGGAACTCGTGTATGGGTGAGCAGAGACAGTGATGAGCGTCATCGAGAGCTGAACGAAAAAGGAAGTTGTAGAAGGTCCAATGTCAGAGGTTTATGTTATGGGTGCGGGTATGAAGGTTCCTGCGCGCACCGGAATGAACGGAACTAAACGACACAGGACCGAGAACGGTGGATGACTGGAAGGAAAACATAGAAATGAAACACGAAGGGGAAGAAGGGGGAACACGCAAAACCTTAGGATTAAGGGTTCCCAGCACGCTTCCAACTAGACGGTGGAGGTGGTGTTCTGCCTCTTCCTTTTTGTTGTTGTTGTATCAGAGCTGCTATCGGACGATCAGGGGCATCGGGTCCGGTCTTGACTCTTGGCCGAGGCTGTCGAACCTCCGGAAAGTTTGTCGAAGACGGGACCGTCCTCGAGTTCCTTGAAGGCGGAGGCCCATTCTGTTGGTTGTTCCTCATCATGGTCGAGTTCCTATTTGAGGTGGACGGTCCAAACCCTCCTCCGTAGACACTGCCCGTTGTCCACCCACTCGTGGGCCCACCATATTCAGACCCTCCATAGATGCTACCTGCATACATCGACCTCGGGCCAGCAGGAAACATCGCCGTACTTGCGCTCGATGGCCAACCCAACGTCGACCCTCGTTCCCATTCGTCTCCGGCCGCCTGCATTGCCTGTTGGGCGACAGCAAGTTGGTAAGCCTGTTTGGCGGCCATCATGGCATGTTGATGTGCCACTATGAGTTGAGGGTCGGTGTTCTGAGGAGGAGGAGGAATGAACTGCTGAAGCATTGGGTTGGGCTGTCCCATCCAAGGGTTACCCATCATCATCGGCATATTCTGTTGAGGCATTCCCATTCCCATTCCCATCCCCATCCCCATCATCGGGTTCATCACGCTCATTCGAGGATCCATAGCCGTCGTAGGATCGTCGTCGTCCAACCTGAGGTTCCCGTTCATGACTTTCCCAAGCTACGCATAGAAAAGGTGGTCAGCGGCGCCCGACACGACGCAAAATCGGGGATCGTACCTCGATGGCGTTCTTCGCTTCACTCCTTCTCCTCTCCCTCCTCCTCTCTTCGTCAGTGATAGTAGCCACCCCGCTGCCACCTCTCATAACACCTTTCAGGGTAGAGTCGTCATAACTCGCACTCTTCCTATGTGCCAACTTCTTCGCCTTAAGTCCCATCTCCGAATTGGGCGCCGATAACAGCCCGCCGTTCCTAGTCCCAGACGATTCCGCCGTATGAGACGTTTGCTGCTTTCCCCTTGCCCTTCTTCCGAGTTCGCTCCCGATCTCACTCCCATCTCGAGGGGTGATTGGAAGTTGTCCACTACTTGAGTCCCCTGTCGAGCTGGAAGGGCTTTTATTCCTCATGGCAAACGGTCGCTGAGGTGGTCGGTTGAGCACGGAGGACTTCGTAGGGGAAGGGGGGATTGTCGAGATTAGGTTACTCATGGTGGAGGATCGTGGCCTTGGCGCTGCCTGTTGAGGTCGGAGTTGAGGTTGAGGTTGTTTCTGCTTTTTGGGAGCGACGGAGGAGGTAGAGGAACTCGATTCGGAGGATTCTGAAGAAGTCGATACAGTGGAAGGTACCCTTTTGTGTCGCGAAATGGGTGGAGGTTGAGTTTGGGGAGTCGTCGTGGTTTCTGGCTTGCCGGCCTTCCGAGGCGCAGGGGTATCCAAGGTAGTGCTCTTCGCTGGTTTCTGCGTCTGCGTTCGGAGAATTGATCGTGGTTGAGGCTTGTCATCGGAAGGTTTCGAAGGCCGAGAGGATATGAGTGTCGTCAACGTCGATGACCTGGGCCGCCCAACTGATCGCCCGGACGAAGTTTCAGGCTTAGAAACAGAGATTGGTGGAGATGGCGAAGCATCAGAAAGTACAGGTCGCGTGGAAGGGGTAGGTTCCTTCCGTTTGACATTACTTGGTGGATCTACTGTTCGGGTAGCGTGGCCAGAAGCCGGGGTAACTGGACCGGATGAAGAGGCAGCTGTTGACTTTGTGGTTGTCATCGGTGTGGGACCCTTCTTGACTGTACTGTCTAGTGATCCCCGACCTTCATTTGGAGAGAAGTCTAGGTCGAATTGAGAAAACATTGCGGCAGTGAAATCCCCGATGGAATCCAGGGGTTCGCCTTCTTTTTCGGGCTGTTTCCATGCAGAACTCGTTGAAGGCACGGTAGAAATAGACGTGCTCGTTGTGGAATGGTGCTGGGGTCTAGACATGACGCTGAATCCAGACTGAGGGACACGATGGTGTATCGGTGTGGGCTTGATCGGAGTGGGGTCATCAAGTGACAGAGAGGCGCGGTGGTTTTTAATCGGTGGGAACTCTGTTGTGTTGACAGATGGAGTCGTGGCAGCCGAGTCCGAAGGAGTTGGATATGTAGGAGACCTGGGAGCCGACGAGCCATCCCCGTCGATTACGAGAGCTGTGGGAGGCATTTTCTCAACTGAAGGAACCACAATGATGGGGGCAGTCGCCGAACGGCTGGGAACAGCCCGTACAGGGGAAACCTTATCATCCGGAGTCTTGATGATAGACTCTGAGACAACGATGTCTGTCGGTTTAGGCCGTGCCAAGCTATGAGTGAGGGTTGATAACCTCTCATTGATGTTCGAACGCATATCGTTCCTCAGATTTATGGGGCTGGCCGGTCGGACTACTGGCGATGGGTTTGCAGAGACTGCGGGTGAGTTGCTCAACGGAGAGTTGCTCAGGGACTTGATGTCGATGAGAGGTTTGGGGGGTAAACTCCGGCCTGAGAGATTCGACGCAGCGCTGCCTGGTCTTCGTGGTTGAACAAGAGAAGCAAGTGGTGCGTCATCGTCGGAGGAATCAGAGGAATCGGAGGTGTCGCTATCCTTGGTAGGTCTCCTCGCTGCTGAGTGTGGTCCGTAAGTAAGACGTACGGAAAGGGGATGAGTGCACCTACATGTGTTATTGACAGGGACAGGCGGTAGAGGAGAGGACCTGCTCTGGATGGCAGCGGGACGGGCCGGTGCGTGAACAGAAGTGGGCATTGGGGATTTCTTCCCGGGCCTGGAAACATCAGACGCCGACTTTTCTTGCCTCAGCTGTGGACTCGTGGTTGTCGAAGGGGTGTTGAAGGGCCGGCGGTCCGGTATAGAAGAGTGACCGAGCTCTGACTTGCTCCTCCATTGAACGGATAACGGTAGAGGACCATTATCGGAGTCAGAATCAGAGTCCGACTTGGAAGATGTTCGGAGAGTAGAAGTACGAGTAGTCATACGGGGGGCAGCACTTCGGCCGCGAGCTAGCTGCACGCTGGGTGAACTGGAGCGGGGGTGGGCATCGATCTGTGTGCTTGGTCGAGAGGTGGACTGGGGAGTAGGGGAGCCTGTTTGACTTCTCCTAGCTTGCATCTCCCTGAAAGCGGCAATAGAGACACGTTGCGAAGAGTCAGAAGCGACACTGTCCCCCCTCGGTCGGGGGCGGGCGGGGGGAAGTTCGAGGTCATAAAGGCCGGAAGTAGCATCATAACCACCGACATGACGAAAGGAGCGAAGGTTGAACGACTCTTCCGTGAGTTGTGAAGGGATTGGTGGAGGCGGAGGTTTGGACTTCTTGCGATCCCGTGCCCATGAGAAAAGGCCACCACCTGACTTTTTGCCGGTTGATGCGGGAGTAGCTCCCCTGACAGTTTCATGGGACTCTGAGCGTGAATGATTGACGTTGGGAAGGGATTTGGTGGAGAGAGCGTTGCCAGAGTCACCATACCCGCCGAAAATGGCGGATTTCCGCGGAGGGGGGAGGAGACCGTGAGGGGGCTCAGATTGGGTGCTGGGGTGGGGGGAGGAGTTGACCAGGTCTGGAGGAGAGGGCGTGTCGGCGGCTGCAAGGTTTACTTTGGACCTGCTTCGCCTGAAGGGCAGCTTCATTTTGCTTGAAGAAGCTGCTGCGTTCTGATAGATGTTGTTCGGGTGTAGGCGAGTGTGATCGTGTTCGCTCTCGTCGTTGAAAGACTCGATATCCATGTCTGTGACCGCAGAGCTCGTGACGGAGGAGGGGGGCCTGGGCCTGGACTTGTCTTTCCTGGAAAAGAGGCCACCTAGAATTGCCATGGCTGGGGGAAGGGGAGTTGAGAGAGCGCAGTACGGGGGTGGGGGAGGCGGAAACGGCTTACTGGGAATAGGAAGGGCGTGGAGGTGGTGGTGTGGAATGAAAGGAGGGGAGAAGGATGGTGGTCAGAGACAAGCAGGGTGGGGGGCGGGAACGGTTGGTCCCCGTTGGATGTGGTCAGAGACCGACGAGGGTCGGAGTGCGCAATGCTGGGGTTCGATCAAAAAGTGACAGAGGGCTCCAACTGTGTGATACCTCCGGTTGGCGACCGGGAAATATTTATCTCTCTTATCCGCCAGCAGGGGTGTGTTTGGGCGAACGGACGCTGCGGGACGACACAGGCCACGCCGGGGGCACGCCTCCTGCAAGCGGTCTATCTCCGCATGCACCGGGACGTCCCACGCCAACGTGATGCATTCCATCCTTCTGCCACCTCGGGCTCGCTCCCCACCACTCGGACACCAAGCGGCAGCCCGCGACGAACGTCACGTGTGCATGACTAAAATTGGCCAGCTTCCGAGACCCTGAGGCTGGGGACCCGGGCGTAGCACGTTGCCCCCCTCCCGCTATGACAGTGACGGCCGTAACCTCAGGAGAACAGTTCAGACACATCGTACGTCTCCGCCTCCATTCCATCGACTCGATGTTCCCTCATGCCCCAGCATCAGATCAGCCGAGATAAAACCGTAATCGTTGATTTCTGGGCTACCTGGTGCGGCCCGTGCCGGGCCATTGGCCCCGTCTTTGAAAAAATTTCTCAAGACCCCTCTGCCGCTGCCATCGAGTTCTACAAAGTAGACGTCGACGACCAGAACGAGCTCGCCGAACAGGCCGGCGTCCGCGCGGCAAGCCGTCAGCTCCGTGATTCCCATGTTCATCGTCCTTATGCGTCTCTTCCAGATGCCGGTTTTCATTGTCTATAAAAACGGACAGAAATTGGATGAGCTTATGGGTTCTCACCCTTCCCAACTCGCCGTCAGTAACTCTTCCCAGTGGCCGTGGGTCCAGGTTCTCACCTCTGCACGCAGGGACTTGTGGACAAGTACAAATGATTATATTGTCACAGATCCCTAGCATCTTGTTTTGACGGTATCAATGACGCTTCTCGTACTCGAACCCCATGGTCAAAGGTCGTCCCTCTCGTTCAATGCTACGCCAACACGGCTGTCATTCAGCTGGAGCTTGAGGTCTTGAAACACTGATGCGATCCCTGCTGGTACTGGCGAATGGTTTCAACCTTGTGATTGCCCCCACCAAAATCAGATATCGCGAAGGGAGATGTTGCGGACGTGGGAAATATCCGGGCGGTCCCCGGCGCCGAGTCCCATCCACAACTATACCAAGGTGACTCTCCAGCGAAATTCACCCCACTTATCGGTCCTCTTTCCATGCCGTAAAACTGGCGGAGTAACACCGAAGCCATGGGCAATAAATCCCATGTTGACTTCCGTAGAGCTATTGTAAAATCGCTGCCATGGCTGGAATGAGTATGGCCAGACCTACAAGCACTGTGGTTCCGGTTGTAGTGTGTTGTTGAGGATGACGTCCGTGTGACGCCTCCGAGACCCCCTGTCAAATAATTTGAGATTGTTACAGTACTTCACCGTTCCTCCTGACACCACCACTCCTCCTGACAAACGGCAATTTCTCCTTCCACAATTACATTCAGACCACAATTTTAACATAGTCTTATAGCTAGGGAGTCCCTCGATAATCC
>Ga0307513_10002304_pt1 | contig 26644 bp, 29 predicted proteins | sample 15_EM_MG_FD_202174 | JGI IMG/M metagenome (GOLD analysis project Ga0307513, IMG submission 202174) | Populus trichocarpa ectomycorrhiza microbial communities from riparian zone in the Pacific Northwest, United States - 15_EM | ecosystem: Host-associated > Plants > Roots > Unclassified | place...
AGTAACATCACGGTCTCGTCCCGGTCTCGTCGTCGTCCCAAAAGCCCTTGCTATGGCCCGTTTGTCGGTTGTGGCTAGCCCGTTCGCGATCCTTCCTCTACCCCCCTCCCGGTTCCGTCCGCTGGCACCGTGCTGCCCCATAAGCTGGCACCTTACTGCTAATCCTCCCCACTGGCTGGCACCCTACTGCTCCTCACCGGCTGGCACCCTACTGCTACTCACCGGCTGGCACCCTAGTGCTCATCATCGTCGGCTGGCATCCCCTCTGCCCGGTGGCCCTGCTCGCCTACCTGCCTCTCTCCCTCCTGCGATTTACTCTACGGTCACAAACCTCGCTTAGGTTATAGTTGATCATGGTATTGCACTGCCTCCTTGGTCTCTCCTAAACGCGGACGTGTCGCCATCCTCCTGTCAGTCCCGACCATGAACCGGCCTGTCCCTTATGGCGACTAGCCGCAGGGCCTTTTGGTTAGGCATATTGGCAATAGTAGTTACATCTCGTCATTTCTTTGATTCTTTTCCTAGTGTTACCAGGGGGCCTGCTGAAGGGTTTGGGTCTCTCTCCTGTACGTTTCTATGAGTTGTTTCCCTACGTGTCTGAGGTGTGAGTCTTAGGTGCTAGGCGGGGGAAGTTTCTTCTATGGTCTTGGGGGGTTTGATTTTTCCTATGATGAGGTGAAGCGGGCGGTTGTTATTGGGCTTATAGGTTTTTTTCTCTTCATAGCTAGCGCTGCATAAGGCTTTTTGTACCTAAAACAAATAACGCATGATTACAAACAAAAAAAAATGACTAAGAGATAGGCCACGCTTCTCGCAAACTTCTTCCCCCCCCCTACATTTCACATACAATCCCAACTTTACCCCGCTTTGCGTCCGGATCAAACCCCTCGCACACTTCTCCTCTATCGCTCGCCTTCATGGGGAACCCCCACCATCTCCCACCAGGGAACACTGCCTTCGGCAGGCTCTCGGCCCTCAACTCCCCCCTCCGGTCGCGTTCAGGAACACCCTCGACCGATCATCCCATTGAGTTCATGATGAGGCAACTCGCTCAGGCGAGGAGCGCCCTCAGGCTCAGCAACCAAGATTTCCCGGACCTCAGCCCAGATGCGCAGGCCGGCACCATCCCTATCGAGTCCATCACCATGGTTCTCCTCTCCCAGCTCGTCCAAGGCCTGGTGACCGTCTCACATGATCTGAGCAGGGTAACCCAGGCTGTCGCAGCCATCTCCGAGGAAAACGAGAACCTCAGGGAGGAGCTCCATGACATCTCCTCTCAACTCGCGAACCTCCCCCTCACCCAAGAACAACAAACCGCTCCGGGGATCGCCGATCTCCAAGCCTCCATACGTGACCCGTCACATCAAGTGTCAGCCCCGATTGCTGCCCCCCCTACACTGGCGCCCCCCCCACAAAGGGCAACCCAGCCCCACCCAACTGCCGGCCCCCGGCCATCAAGGAAGGGCACAGAAAGGGCCTGTGCACCACCCACACCGCCCTCAGCCACGGCTGACGACCCTAAATACCTCATACCATTCTACAATACGAGACTTGGCAAGGCGTTCGGTGACCCCGAGAAGTACGCCAAGCTCTACCCACACTCGTACGAAGCCGGGGAATTCCGGAGGGGGGCAAACGACGTAGCCTCCTTCACCCCTGGCCACCTCCACCCTGACGTCCACTCCTCCCCCTCTTACGCGCAAGCTGCCTCCGGCTCAGGCTCGGGTGGCAAGGGCAAAAGCAAAGCTGGGAAGCCCCCTTCCCCCCAACTTGTTGCAAGTACAGCCACCCCTCCTGTTAAAAAGGGGCCTCCCTCCCTCCCAGGTGCCCAACGATGCTTTTTTGCTCCTTGCCAGTCCCCTTCCCCTCACTCAGATGCACTCACAATTGCTGCTACCTTTCCTGACATTGCTGCTCGAGTTCTTCGTGAGTCAAACTGCCTCCTCCTCTTGGGTTTCTCCGCCACCGTCAGCCCTCGAGGCTCTATCTCCCTAACCGTCTCCGACAATGCCACCCCCGCCGCCTCGTACGCTCCCTATTTCGTCTCCCTAACAAGGGCCCTCAACCAGTCCTTCCCTGTGGGTGACAACCCCTGGTGTACCCTGGTCCTCGCCCCCACAGCTGTTCAACTAGCCATTCACGGCCTCCCCCTACGCTTCCTCCCACACGATGAAGAGGAACTCTTCCCATATATCAGGCAAGCAATCCTCAACGACCAAGCGACCCCGATTCTCTCAGCCAGGTACCTTAACCCTAGCCGAGATTCTAGGGAGACCAAGCAGGCCACTTCGGTGGTTATCACCGTCGACCCCCAGAACGTTTCGGCCCTCACTTCAGGGGTCGTCATCCTCTCACAGAAACGCAAGGTCGAACTTGCCTTCTCCTCCTCAAGAACCTCCCAGTGTAGAAACTGCTGGAGGTACGGACACGCCCATCAACGATGTCCCGCCACCCACCCCACGTGCCCCATTTGGGCACTTCACCATACTCGCGCGGCTCACAGATGTCAGAATCCCACCTGCCCCAGGAGCGGGAACAATAAGCCAGTCCCATCCTGTTGTCCGACCTCGCCCCCCTATTGCTGCAACTGCGGTAATGACTACACTGCGACATTCAGAGAGTGTCCGGCTCGACCTACCCCGCCTGTCCTCTCCCGAACCAACTCGCCAGCCCCCGCCCCAACTGGTCAAGACCCCATGGATTTGGCGGTCGATGGCGGTCCGGCACCCACTACTCCCCCGTCTGGGAAGGGTCCCCATGAGGTGGACCTAGCGACCCCCAGACAACCCCCTCCAGCTGGGCCCTCCACGTGTCCTGGCACTACTCACGGTTTCGGTGGTCCTCTCCCCCTGGCGGAGCCGAGCCCTTCACCTGCCCCTCTCCGTCGTTGGGTTCGTCCCGGTAATGAATAACCAACCCGTTTCTCCTCCCCTGGGTCAAAGGCCGGCCCCTGCCCCCGCGTTTCTTTCCCTCATTCAACATAATTGCCTTGGGAGCTGGAATGTTTTTCTTTCCTTATTTGAGTCGTTCAGAGAGGCGACCACCTACCCCTCGATAGTCCTTTTGCAAGATCCACCTGTCAACAAGGCTCACCTTCCTTCCTTGAGTAGTTTTAAGTCCTTTTTTCCCCCGGTTAGGAAGCCATGTGTGGCTGCCTACGTTCATATGTCTTTTCTTTCCAACTACACGGTGCTTCCCAAGTTTAAGGGGGTAGACGACGTCCTCGCCCTTGATATCTCCTCCAGCGAGCCTCTTTTTGGCACCAGTTTCCACTCCTTCAGGGTCATTAATGCTTATTCTACTAATACTGTGGACCACAGGGTCCACTCCGTCCCACCAGAAGTTCTTTTTCCCGATCTTGGGTTCCCCCTCCTGGTCGTAGGAGACCTCAACATCCAGAACCCCCTCTCAGACCCTCTACGGCATTTCTCACCAAGGGAGATCTTGTCCTCGACTCCCTATTTCGAGAAAGCGGCAGAGTCTGGCTTCGCCCTCCTAAATCCCCCGGGGGAGTACACAAAGTTCCCCCTAGTAGGTAAAGCTCGCCCCTCGGTCATAGATCTCGCCTTTGCAAACCCCCCCCTCCTCCCCCTGGTAAGAAGCTGGGAGGCCTCTTTCCCCTCAACTGGATCCGACCACATTCCAATAACAATCACTCTTGCCACACCCTCCCTGAACCAGAAGCCCCCACGCCCAAGATGGGCAGACACGGACTGGGAAACCCTGGACCCGATCATTAGGGATTTCAAAGTCCCGGCCGCACCGTCATGCCCCACCCCCCCGAAACTCGACCAGTGGATGTCAGAATCCCTCAACCGTCTAGTAGCTCTCCTCAAAGAACACACGCCAGTGTCCAGACCTTCCAATCACTCCAAACCCTGGTGGACCCCCCACCTGACCATCCTCCGTCGCGAATATCATAAGGCAGCCAGATCGGCCTGAAAGAGCGACACCCCACACATGCGGGAAGTTGCTGGCACCTCCAAGGCGGGGTATTTTAAGGCAATCAAGGCCGCCAAGAACAAACATTGGTCCTCCTTTCTGCTGACCGCCACCCCCCAGAGCCTTTGGACGGCCAAGAGGTTCACTTACGGTCGTGCCCAGCCGCGCTTCCCCTCCCTCCCAGGGGCTGAGACCCTACACCAAATGCATAACGTCCTCCTGAACCACTTCTTCCCCCCCAAGGAACCCTTCTCCCCGCCGTTTAGGCTTAGGGTGCACAACTTGGTACCCCCCTTGATGACAGACGAGATAGCTGCGGCTCTCTCGAAGTGCTCCCCCACTTCGGCCCTGGGCCCGGACGGGATACCCTACTCCACCTGGAAACAGGTCAACAAAATTAACCCGTCAATCCTCCTCCTGATACTTGCCCCGCTGGTCCTCCTGGGGTATCACCCCACGTCGCTGAAAGGTTCGAACAGCGTGCTACTCGATAAACCAGGGAAGCCCTCCTACGAATCTCCCTCCTCCTTCAGGATAATCGTCCTGATCTGCACGTTTTTAAAGATCCTTGAAAGGATTATAGCAGCCCGCCGACTTGCGGCAGCCCGGCTTAGAGGGCTGTTGCATCCCAACCAATGCGGTTCGCTCCCTGGGCTCAGCACCTACGATGCGTGCCTCACCCTCACCAACGACGTCAAAACCCTGCAGAGGCCTCGTCTCAAGGTCTCCTCCCGGTTCTTGAACATCAAAGCAGGATTCGACAACGTCGACAACTCAACTCTTGCCCGCATCCTGAGGGAAGGCGGGATACCCCCCTATCTGGTCTCCTGGGTTTCGTCCTTCCTTGGTGAACGAAGCTGCACCCTTATCTTCCAAGGGGCCCCTGGGACCCCGGCCCCCGTCAACGTCGGCGCCCCCCAAGCATCTCCGATCTCCCCGCTTCTCTTTCTTCTCTCGTGGCTCCACTGCACTTCAGGATCCCTCGGGGTCTGATGATCTCGTATGTGGACAACTTCGCCCTCACAGTAGTCTCCCTCTCCTACTGTGGCAACATCCGCCGGCTCCAGAAGCTCTTCAACAGGCTCGAGAAAAAGGCGTCCCGCCTGGGCGTCTCCTTTTCGGTCGCAAAGACAGAGCTGATACACTGGAGGACCCCCAGCCAGAGACACTCGCCGAAGTGCGTCTCACCTATTCAGATTAAAGGGGAAGTGTTTCACCCTAGCAACTCCGTCCGGTGGCTCGGGTACTGGTTCACTCCTGCTCTTGACTCCTCCGCCCACTTCTCGCGTCGCTTGGCCCTCGCCCAGGGAGCGTTCGCCCTTATACAACGCCTCAGTCCGCCCGGCGCGGGCCTCCCCCCCTACCTATGCCACAGATTGGCGACGTCACTGGTTGCCCCCATCCTCCTGTATGGCGCGGACCTGTTCATACCCAGCATGGGCACAACAACCTGCCTCGACACTTTCTGGCGCAAGGTCCAAAGGTGGACCACAAACTGCTTCTCGGCTACGCCCACCGGGATTCTTTCGGTAGAGTCGTGCCTCCCACCTATCTCTCTCCTGATCACCCACCGGCAGAGGCTGGCAGCGCTCAGGGTAGTCTGCTCCCCTCCTAGTGTGAACTCTGCAAGGGCTCGCCTTCACCCCTCCTTCCCTTCACTCTTGACGCATCAGGCGCCTGACTCCTCACGGGCCATAACCAGAGGCCTATCATCAGTCTACCTTCCCCTACACTAGAAGACGCCCCGCCCTGTCCCCCCGATGAGAAACCATCTGGCGGTAGATGCGGCGGCTTACCAGACAATACGCTTCACCCTCGGGCTATCAAGGATGCCCATGATCAACTCCCACCTTGTCTGCCCGACCCCCATCCTCCCGCCCCAGTCTCTGATGGACAACACCTATTCTGCCCTAAAGAAGAGAGTAAGAGAGACACCCCTCACGGAGTGGGCAGCCCTTTTTCTGACTCCGGGGTACTATCTACACCCTCCAGCCCTGTCTCCCAGGCCCTTAATGGGCTTGGGTAAGTTCGTTGCCGGGAGAATACAGCAAATGAGAGCCGGAAAGAGTTATCTGGCCGCCCACCCGACTTGGAGGTCCCCTGACGCCGACACCTCCTGCCCCCGCTGCGGCTTGGAACCGAAAACCTTCGAGCACGCCATCCTATCCTGCCCCTCGAGACAGCACAGCAGGTCGCGCCTCCTCCACGGCGTTACTGACGTCAGTCCCGAAGCCCCACTCTGGACATCCCTTCCTCTGCTAAAAAGACTCGCCACCTTCATAGGCGTCACCTCTACGGGATTCCCCCCCACGATCTTCCCACCCACCACCCCCCCCTCTTCCCCCCCGTTCTCTCTTTCTCCCCCCAGGGTGCCCCCCCCCCGCTCTTTTGTGTTTTTTCGTTGGCTGAGGTTTAGAGTCGCTGGATTTCATTCCTTTATCTTATGAGAAGCTTTCCTTTTTAGACCACTAAGTTGTTAGTTCGTGCTTTCCTTGTTATATGTGGCCAATGGCCTGGCGGAGGAGAAACCTGCGTGTTAGTGGATATTTATCGGTGCCGTGACTTTCTTATGTTTATGTTTTTGATTTATAGGTTTTGTTCTCTCCAGGGCTAGCGCTGCATGAGGCTTTTTGTACCTAAAAACAATGAATGCATGATTACAAAAAAAAGGAAAAAACAAAACCGACCAAGAGATAGGATCTTCACGCAACCATCTAAGTACTTTCCTATACTTGAGATATTGCAATACGATTACGCTTTACTCTCTTTACATACACTCCTCCTCTGCGAGAGCCTACGCTCTAAGAATCCGGAGACTATTGTGATAGTCTCGACGGGCCGCCCGAACATAGAACTATTGTGATAGATCTATCAAGCACGACAATACACCCATCTTACTATCTGAAGAGATAGTACCCCTCAAGAATCGCCCAAGACAAGCAAGCCAGTTCCGTACTATCTGAGGAGATAGTACTTCCCTACCGGTTGGTGCAAGAAAACGAGATTCGCATACGCTGGAGATAACGGTCGTTGCCTGTGGCATACACGCTCAACAATAGGATTATTACATTTGGTTGCGTCTTTTCGCAACACCCAACGACACCACAGATATCGACCCTATAGAGGACGAGTAACCAATACAAGAATTGGCTTTACCAATCGAACTTGACCTACCAGACGAAGAATCACTCGACCTAGGGTCAGCACTAGAGGAAGCACTTAACCCCACACTTTCCCACGAGGCATCTCAAAGAACAACAAGTCTGGTTACACCAGAGGAAGAATCGCCAGAGGGGACACTCTCGCCAACTACCCCAAGAGCCAGAAGGATAAGTACCGTTCCAGGACCAGCACCGACGCCCACGCCAAACCCGCTAGTGGGGTTGACAGGAGATCACCTTGCGGAATTAGTAGCTCAGATAGCTACCCGAACAGAACAACGCCCTCGAGTCCAACAACCAGCCCACTTTGAGGGAGAAAGAACGAAATTGAGGATATTCCTGGTCCAACTAGAAATCTACTTTGATGCCTTAGGATGGAACGAAGATCAGCATCACAAAAAGATAACCTACGCCAAATCACTCCTAAGGGGAGCGGCCGGCCAATGGCTGGTTCCCTACGTCGAAGTGAAACTCGAAGAAGACTTGGAAACATGGGGGCAATTTGTAGAAACCCTCAAGCTACACTTCGGAGACATGGATGTCAAGGAAACAGCCCGAAACAAGATCACCGGCATTACACGAAGCGGAAGAACAATGACGGAATATGCGAATGAATTCAGAATGATAGCAGCGGAGACAGAATACGATGAAGGAAACTTGACCAGACTCCTACTGGGAGGAATGTTAAAGAAACTACAAGACGCCTGGGAAGCAGGCAAAACAGACAATCTCAATACAACCCTGGACATCACCAGATGGGCAATTGCGAAGGAGAACAAACACAGCATGATGGACCACATCAGAAAAGGAAGACCAACAGGAAAGTTCAACACAACACCACGAAACGTCAATGGAATGTTCCGACCTACGCCGGTTAGAGAAAATCGTGGCGATTCCATGGAATTAGACGCTACCCGAAGAAGACCAGGATTCAACATATCAGCTAAGGAATACCAACGAAGAATGAGGGCAAATCAATGCCTCAAATGTGCCAAACCGGGACACAGAGCCGCGGCATGCCGAAGCCAAGCAAACAATAAAGAAGGAGCAATCTGAGAACCAAAAACCGACAACAAGAAGCAATGGAGGCCAACAGCCAAAGCACGAGAAATTGAGGCCGAAAGAGGAGCCGAAGAAGAGTCGGGAAATGACGAAAGTCCCCAGTAAGCAATGGTCTAAAGGACAAGACCAAACCAAGGCCCATTGAGATGAGGAACCTATAAGCGGCACTGAACAACACGGAAACATTGGACAACAAGAACGACCATATTATGGTCAAGATACGACTACACAGCACGAAAAGACAAGTTACGATCAATGCGATGATAGACTCGGGCGCAACCAAGGACTTCATCGACCAAGGGTTCTGCAGCAAATACAATATCAGAACCACGCAAGCGAAAACGACAAGAGATGTTTACCGGGCGGACGGTCAACCCAGCGCTATGGGACCAATTACCCATTCAGCGAAAGTACCTATAGACATTAGTAGCCATAGGGAATTGGCAACCTTCCAAGTGGCTAAACTAGCCAACCATGAGGTCATCCTCGGGATGCCATGGTTAAAACAACACAGTCCCCGAATCGACTGGGGCCAAGGAATGATCATCTTCGAAAGCGAACGGTGTACGACATGGTGTTTAAAGGAATCACTAACGGTATACGCAATACCTGAAGACGAGGCGCAAGCAGAGAACTTGAAAGTCGAGTTCGGCGCGACCCAAAGCAAGAAAGATCAGAGGATACAAGTTAGGTTACTTGACCCTCAAGCAAAGTTACCGACTAGAGGATTGGCGAAGGCGGCAGGACAGGACCTGTACGCAAACGAAGAAAGGACTATTCCAGCCCGCGGACAAGAAGTTGTCATGACCGGAATATCAATCTCACCACCAGAAGTAACCTATGGACGAATAGCACCACGAAGCGGCATGGCAGTTAAACATCAGATTTCTGTCAATGCAGGTGTGATCGACTCCGACTATACAGGCGAAATCAAAGTGGTACTAGCCAATATGAGCAAACAGGATTACCAAATTCAAAAAGGCGACCGGATAGCGCAGCTCATCGCGGAAAAAATAGTCGAAAGCGACTGTTACCAAGTCCCTAAGCTGGAAGAAACCAAGAGAGGCCAACAACGATTCGGAAGCACAGGGACTTCTACAGCTCAGATATGTGAGATCAGCGGTTGAGGTTTCGGAAAGTTTTACCGAAGACCTGACACGACTACGGGGATCCTCAAATACAACAAAAAAGAAGGACGAATAAGCCTAGAATCGGTGAACATTAGCACCGAGCTAGCCATCAAAAGCGGAAAATACGAGAAGAAAAGAAAGCTGGAGGAAATGGTGCCTCAAGTGTTAAGTGGTAGCTTCGGCGTGAGGTATTCCGACAGCTAGGACCTTATTTGTGATTATATCGGAAAACTTGTTAAGAAGACACGAATAATGTAGGCTAGATATAATAGTTCGCTTTGGTATAGATTGTCGAAGTATTGGGAAGGATATAAAAGTGTAGATAACTTATTATATTGATAAGATCTCTTCTCCGTGCTTTTTTATGTCTAATAGCAGCGAAGATGCTTCGATATTTATATTCCGCGTCTGAGCAATCGCGGTATACATGCTAACTCTATACTAACTAAGTACCTCGCCCGCAACTCTGCGAACTTCACCTGAGTGCGAATACTCGTAGACCCTGGAAATTCTCTATCACACCGGTTGCTCCCATGGCCAACTTATCGGTCTGCACTGATCATTATTCCTGATGGTGTGGAGACCACGTCAGGTGTCACCTCATCCGTTTATCCATTGACATCAGTGGTTACGAATTATCTTGCCCTCGTGCTTGTCGAGGGTAGTCTAACTCGCTGGACAGAAGATGGCCATTCTTCTTTGGTTGGTTCCGTCGAGAATTCGGTATGCGACTGCATCTCGTATTCTTGTCTTCCGGCATTACACGACTTGTCCTCGGAATCGTACCTATAGGCATTTTCCCTCAGACTCCATCTTTTACCAACTTGTCCTCTGTGGATGCACCCGATCCACTTACTGGGCATAGTTGCCTCCTTCATATTCTACACGACTTTGTAGCTATGAGGGGACTAACTTTTGTGCGAAAGGTCCCGTTACTTGCGACCCACTCTTCGGACTGTCGGTCTTCAAGTGTCTGTAACCTTATGCGCCGTCGTCCGATTCACCAGCTTCCACTTGCATAAGGTGCCCGGAGGTCTCCCCTCATATATCCTGCGAACAGGATCCGGTCGGACAGACGGCCGCGACGTATACGGTATTATAGGATGTGCTCCATCGATAGTGGTCTTTGGTGTTAGGACGCAACTACCCAGGCGGCCAGTGATGACGCGCCGTCCCAACGCCGGGGCTGGAGGGGGGTGTTATCCTTTTCCTTCGAAGTTCGTGTGCGTCAAGGTAGGGTAACCTTACCCTGTAAATCCTTACGGGGAGTCCGTGCGCCTAACACGAGCTCCCCTCTTCGAAGTGTTCGTCCCGAATACTCTATGCCTATTTATACAATCTATCTTCCATCTCGAGCTCCACATAGTAGGGGTAAAAACCACCGGCGTTTACTTGTCCACCCCTGGAAAACCTTTCTTATGTTACTCGACCTCTCTCGGGCCCGGCATCTCCGGGTTCTCTCTATGAACCGTTTCCACCTCTTCCTGCCCGTTTTTCATACCTTCGGGTGGTTCCCAAGTATTCTCGTCCTCCGCGCAGCCTTTCCATTTTACAAAATACCGAAGCTCTTGCATCGGTTTATTCCTTCCTCGAACCTTTCGCGCATAAGAAATGATCTCAGTCTTGACGATCCTTTCTACCTCCCATTCTAAATCTCCCTCGATATCTTCAGTGTCTCGTGGGGGTTGTTCGCGATTTGGTCGGTTCGAGGCTCGGTAAGGTTCCAGTAGGGAAACATTAAACACAGGATGAATTTTCCACCGCGGCGAGATTCCTAACTTGTATGCCCGACTTCCCTTCTTCTCCAAGACTTTGAACGGGCCATACAGTTTCGGACTCAACTTCTTCGATGGTCATTTGGTACGTAGGTTTTTCGCATTCAACATTACCAAGTCGCCGACCTCGATGTTGTGTTGTTCCGTCGCCTTCTGTTGAAATTCCGTTATATTTCCTATGTGCATTTCATAACACTACCGTGTATTCTTTTACTTAGTTTGTGTTTCGGCTCCACCTGTACACCGCTTACATTACTACAGCTAAGATATATATTATGGTGTTTTATTGATTGTTTTAGGATAATATTTGGGGATTTAACATGTGCTTTTCTATCCGGTGTTAAGGATTTTATGCATCTCTTATGCACTATTATTGGTCATGATATTTCTAATATTCACATCACACCCTCATAGTTTCACGCACATTGTTTAGGATTACTTGGCAGGACCTCAGGGTCAAACATGTTCGCACTTATGTTTCTTACATAGTTTTCACTATATTTCTTTCATACATATGGGCGCACACTTTTGTATAAATAAGCTTGCTACCGCTCACCTGTTTTGGAATAATTAAGAACCAGAACTCCTACCAAATCTGCTCTCTACTCCTCACCAAGCGTGCCTCGCAACCCCCTTCGCACTTGCGCAGTATTATCCACATAGAATAGATTGTGCCCCTGGCGTTCACATTTTGAACACCTTCCGGTCATAATATTTCTTCATCGATTCCCGTGTATTTTCTAGTGTCTGTTTCGCCTGTCGATGTATGTCCTGTATCCAGTGAGCATACATTGTCGCCCCGAGGTTATGAGCTTCTCTTTCTCTCATCCACTCCGTTTGTGGGTGAAAGCCGTAGTTGGCGAAGAATGGGGTCATCTTATGTGCATTGGTTGCCGAGTTGTTATAGGCGTGTTCGGCTAACGGCAATAGTTGGTACCAGTCGCCCTGATCGTAATTGACAAACGTCCGTAAATAACCTTCCAGCACTTGGTTGGTTCTTTCAGTTTGACCGTCAGTTTGAGGGTGGTACGCCGTCGACATGCGTCGTTTAACTCCTAGCATTTTGCACAATGATTCCCAGGATTCGCCGGAAAACTTCGCGTCCATGTCCGATATGATCTCGGTCGGCAATCCGTGAAGTTTCCTGACTTCCCGAAGGAAGGTATCCGCAACGTCCTTTGCGGTCGCGTTTTCGTGGAGGCGGATAAAATGAGCCATTTTGGTGAACCGGTCTACTACTACCAAGATCTGGGTCTTACCCTGCGATTCCGGTAGTTGGGTGATAAAGTCCGTCGATATGGAGGACCAGGCGGCATAAGGTACTTCTAAGGGTTGAAGTAATCCGTACTTAGCATGCCGTGGGGGTTTACTGTGTTGACATTCGTCGCAGGATCGTACATAGTCCCTGATCCAATCTGCGAGCCCTTTCCAGTAAAAATCCCTTGTTACCATCTCAATCGTTTTTTCCTGTCCGAAGTGCCCTGCTACTAGCGAGTCGTGACAGCCCTGGGCCATCTCTGTCTGAAGGGCTTTGTTCTCAGAGATGTACAAACGATTTTTGTAATATAGTAACCCGTCTTTTTCTATCCATTCGTCAGGTATCTTTTTTCCGCCTTCTCTTAACATAACCAGTTCACGGCCTCTGTTCTGCTACTTCTTGTCTTCTTTTCCAGCCATGTTAATCTTGTCTAGGAATGCATCGTTGATTGTTCGCGTCAGAGCTGCATTGACGTGAGCGCTTGATAACATTTCTCTTTCTTTCATCAACCGGGGGTGATAATCGATATCCGCCGTGCTAAAGAATTCGTTATCGTCAGTGTTTGTGTGAAGGAAACACATTTTGACTCCTTCTTCTTTAGCCGTAATCGATCGCTTAGGGCTTAGATTACTTGATCCAAAGCCCGATTTTCCTCGCTCGGTTATTTCTAGATTGTCTCCCTCCATGGCATCGGCGTTGGCAACCCTTTCTATTATCAGTTGCGCTATCCGATCTCCTGCTTTGAATACGCAGTCTGCCTCGCCATGATTATGAAGTATGACCTTTACTTCTCCGGTGTAATCCGCATCTATTACACCACCGCCCACTGCTATTCCTATCTTGCTAGTCATACCACTTCTTGTGGCTAGCCTTCCGTAGGTTCCTTCCGGCAATCCTATCGCAATACCCGTTTCCACCATTGTCTCTCCTTTTGCTGGTACCATCCCGTCTGTTAGGGCGTAAATCTCATGACCGGCCGTGAATTGTGATCCTTTCGTCGGGATTATAACCTTATCTGAAAGCTTCATTATCCTGAGCTTTGTAGATTCGCGTTTTTCTGGAACGAGAACTGTCTCTGCGCTTCGTTTTTGATAAATCACGGAAATTTAAAAATATTCCGACTTCAAAATTGACTGTTCACTATGACGAGCTCCCTCCTCAGGACGGTACTCCGGCCCTCTACTTAACGGGTCGGGCTTCCCGCCTCTGCTTCCCGGTCGATAGACTATTTTGAAGTTGTAGTTTGTCAACTCCTGTGCCCATCGAATTTGTCGTTGGTTCCAGACTTTTTTGGTTAAAAAGGATTGTAAATTTTGGTGGTCCGTATATACCGTCACGGGTTCTTTTTCCCCCCAGAGGTATCTTTTCCATTCTTTGAACGCCTCCATTATCCCGAGAGGTTCCTTGTCATGTATCTCGTAATTTCTTTCAGCGCTGTTCAATTTTTGAGAATGGAAAGCCACTGGGTGAAGACGTCTCCTTTGGTATTGAGATAATTCGCATCCGAGCGCAAAGTCGCTTGCGTCCGTCTCAACCAATGTCTTTCTTCCTGGGTAAAAATGCGATAAAATTGGTGCCGTTGTGAACCTCTTCTTCAACTCCTCAAACGCTTCTTCCTGCTCTCTTCCCCAGTGAAAATCCTTTGGGTTTCCCTTCAACCTTTCGGTTATGGGTTTGCAAACCTTCCAGAAATCCATGATGAATCGTCGGTAAAGGTTTGCGAATCCAATGAATATCTGAACCTCTTTAACCGATCTCGGGTGTGCCCAATTCTGAACGCTTTTCACTTTTCTATCACTCATGGTGACTCCGCTTGTCTTGACAATGTATCCTAGGAATTCGACCTCATCTTGGTAGAATACCGACTTCTTCAATGAAACAGTTAAGTCGTGCTGTTTGAGCCGGTCAAGGACTTTCTGGACTAGTTTGATATAGTCGGCCATATTCTCGGAGTATATTAGGATATCGTCTAGGTAGACGACTACTCCGTGGTCCAAAAATTCCCTTAGGATTTTGTTCATCATTGTCTGAAATGTTGCTGGAGCGTTAACGAGCCCGAAAGGCATGACCTTGTATTCATACTGTCCGTATCGTGTACGAAAGGCTGTTTTGTGTTCGTCGCTCTTCCTCATTCAAATAAGATGATATCCATCTTTTAGCTCAAGCTTCGTAAACACCTTTGATCCAGCAACGCGGTCTCGTAGTTCATCCATGAGCGGTAGGGGGTACTTATTCAGGATTGTCAATTTGTTGAGGTTTCTATTGTCTACGTATAGTCGTAGACTTCCATCTGGTTTTGGAACGAAAAGGATTGGGGCACCGTAAGGGGATTTGCTATCAGCGATCTTGCCTTCTGCCACCATTTTCTTGAGGTATTTATCCAGTTCGTTCAACTGGTGTGCCGACATTGGGTAAATCGGCCCCCTCTTTAAGGTTGATGGCGTGGTCGAAGGTCCTTCACGGTGCCAACATCTTAGCTTTTTTCTCCTCAAAAAGCTCCTTGTACTGCCAGTATCGTTTCGGCAGTACCTCCAACTGTACTCCTCCTTCTTCTCGTTCTATCCTTCCTACGTACTGTGCTTCCTCATCGTAAGCCACAGTTTCATCCCATTCAAACATATCCGCCACTGCCTCATCTTCAACATGAGCGTGGCACTTTGCTTCTTCAAAGGCCCATTTATGTGGGTCCGCGATATTTTTAACAGGGTGCTCATCATGCCACCACCCAAAGGGTATGATTAATTCATATCTTCCTGCGTTTGCTATTTCGCAGGATATCATGCTCCGGTGACCGTTGACACCGATTTCCAATAGAATAGGATGGGTATAGAATATTCCTCCTGTTGGCGCGGTTTCGCCATCGAAAGTAGTGATTTTTAATGGTGAATCCCTAGCTTCGGTCGGGATTTCAAGCCGTCGTGCGGTATCCTAGTTGATGAGAAAGATGTTTGAACCAGAATCTAAGAGTACGCTTATCGCATGTTTTCGTACTTTTAATTCAATAAACGCCGTCCCCTCAGGGCAGGAGTAATGCTTAGGCTTTTTTATGGGTCTAGAGCTTTTGCTCAATTGTCGATGAAATCTTTTCATCGTGGCGGTTACAAGTAATGTGGGGGTTTGTTACCGCGCCTGTGCAGTTTCAGCTCTTAAAGCCTCCTCAGACAAACTTTTACGATAAGTGTCTAATTTTTAGATATCGGGCAGCCCACTACTAGCGGTCTTTGCCTCCTGCCGAGGAGTTCCCATATCACAGGAGTGGTGGTTCACTAGAGTACCTCTCGAGTTCGCGACTAGGATGCGCGGTCCTTTATCATCGACTTAGCCCTCATATGAGACTGTCCCTTGCGCCGAGTCTAACGTACCTTCGCCTTCGAGTTTGGTCTCACTCCCGAGACCACCTCAGACACCATTCGTCGGGCATGAACCTTGTGCCCAATAGAGGCGCTCTCAGCTTCTATTTGCCCGGCAGTTTTACCCGGAGAGAAAGTCACGTTGCCCTAAATTTCGACCCTCCTTCGGGTGTCGTGCAACTCAAGTTCCGTTCTGACGAATGGTAACCTTCTTTTTCCCTTTTAGTCTCGTCGACCGCTTTCTTCACTTGTAATTTTTTATGGCTCCCGTGGTGAGCACGGACTACCCATTTTTGGACGTAAAATGGCAACCGCTATCCTTTGGTCTTTTAGCCTTCCGGTGGGATATCGTCACTGACTACGCCGAAGGTCTTTCAATTCGAGGCGGCAACCTCACTACCCGATCACCGTTGTTGTCGGTACCTGGATGACTTTTTATAAAATGTCGTCATCTTCAAAGGCCTAAGCTGGGGGCCTTTCTACCGCTCGTTTTGAGCTTTCTCCCTTGCCATCAACGGCAACAGTGGCTACCTGGGGGCGTCGTTTTGGCGCAAATGCGGATGGTCGTTTGGGCTTTGATTGCCCTCGATACACCGCCGATACTTGTATCGGTTTTCGACAGGGTTTCCAAACGTGGTTCCTCATCCCGCATCGCGTGCATTTGTTGTCAGATTTCCGTTTATCGACAACCTTCTGATCGACGCCCTGGTGTGCTTCTGACCACACTGTATGTCTAACCTCCCCGTCGGTGCCACCAACCCTTCTTTCTTCACCTTTCTCTCCCCAGCCTTTTTCTTCTAGTAGGCCCCCTTGTCCGTAGTTGTGTATTGCTTCTTTACACGCTTTGCAGGTACCGTTGGCCTCGAATCCTCGAACTTTCTTTTCTCGCCTTGTGTCGCGCCGGAGGGACCGCCCCCTCGAAGATCTTTTCTTTCCTTGAAATCTTCTTCCGCTCGGGTTACGGTCCTGACTGCTTCTAACCATTCCCCATCGTCGACATATTCTCGATGTGAGTGGCGTCGCAATGCTTCAATGGGAAGTTCGTCTTCAATCATTTTTCTCCAGGCTATCCCGGTGACTCTTGCATGGATATTGAGATTTTGCATCTCCATCAAGAATTTGGCGACGTCACCTCGATATTTGACCGATCCCATTTCTCGTAGGGATTTTTCCGCTTCATGGGTGGGTCCGAAGGGTCGCAGGGCTTGTTCTGCAAAAACATGCCAGAACTCGTATCCTTCTTGTCTCGTATAACCTATTTCTCCGGTCATTTGTCATCGGTACGTTAACGCAAACGGTGTGACTTCTTTCCCGTCCATTCGGCTTATGGCGTATCGGATTTGTTGTGCCTCGTCCTCCCACTGCCAACTGTTTTCGACCAAAATAGTCCGTGCATGTCATTAGCCACATGCGGATATCTTGGTGTTTCTCGTTCCTAAACATGGCAGGGGGTTCCGCTGGGACTCTCGTCCGTTGTCCCAAGGCGTTGTCCATGACTCGAGAGAACAGGTTAAACTGTGTATTGTTCTCGACGTCGTAGTCGTCTTCTTCTGGCTGGGGTGCGGGTCTCTCGCCCCGTCTTCCTTTCCTATTCTCATCTGGCTTCCTTCCAGATCCTTCCCCTTCATCATCGGGATCTCCTCCTCCTCTGCCGCCTGGAGCTCCTGCTGCTCCGTGTCGTGGTGGTGGTGGTCTTCCTCCACCTGCCCCTGAAGCCTCTGGTGTCGGATCTGACGCCTTCCCCTTTCCCTTGACCTGCCTCATCAACTGTTCCACCAGAGCCTTAAGCACCGCGATCTCACCATCTTGGGCTTCTCTCGACTTCTGCTGGTGTCGTAGCTCATCTCTCACAATATTAATACTTATCTCGTGAGTTGCCAACTCCCGTTTGTGTTGCTCGTTTATCCGAACGATCTCCTGGTCTAGGAGTAGGTCCCGGTGCATGGACTGCCAATCCTTTGATGCCAGAATTCAAGAAATGGAAACGATAACATTCGAAACAAACAACGAAGAAGAAATCAGTAACGAATCAGCCAAGGATAAAGAAATCCAAACGATAAAAAAAGCACTGAACAAAGGAAACAAAGAAATGAAAGGAGTGGTCTTAGGATTGTGCCAGTGGAAGGACGGATACCTCTGGCACCAGGGAAAGATTTGGATTCCTAATAACGAAGGAATAAGAACCAACCTTATACGACGACACCACGTCATTCTTCAGGCCGGCCATGGAGGAACGGCTAAAACTACGGAACTCGTCCAAAGAAAATACTATTTGCCGAAGATGCGAGAAACAATCAAACAATACGTCAAGAGCTGCGATATTTGTCGACGAACGAAAGTCGTACGACACGCACCTTATGGGCTGATGAAGCCTAACGAGGCCCCCGATCGACCGTGGAAGTCAATATCAATGGATTTCATCACAGACTTGCCACTATCGGAAGCAGCGGATGCCATCCTAATCATTATCGATAGGCTTACAAAAATGGCTCACTTGATACCATGCACGAAGGACATGAATGCAAAGCAATTCCAGGAAATATTCCTGAGGGAAATATTCTGACTACATGGACTACCGCGAGACATTATCACAGATCGAGGCTCGATATTCACATCGGACCTATGGAAAGGAACCACGAAGAAGTTAGGAATAGAAAGAAGGCTCAGCACCGCCTTTCACCCTCAAACCGACGGGCAAACAGAATAGACAAATTCCACTTTGGAACACTACCTCCGAGCCTACCTTAACTGTTGAAATTCTGTTATATTTCCTATGTGCATTTCATAACACTACCGTGTATTCTTTTACTTAGTTTGTGTTTCGGCTCCACCTGTACACCGCTTACATTACTACAGCTAAGATATATATTATGGTGTTTTATTAATTGTTTTAAGATAATATTTGGAGATTTAACATGTGCTTTTCTATCCGGTGTTAAGGATTTTATGCATCTCTTATGCACTATTATTGGTCATGATATTTCTAATATTCACATCACACTCTCATAGTTTCACGCACATTGTTTAGGATTACTTGGCAGGACCTCAGGGTCAAACATGTTCGCACTTATATTTCTTACATAGTTTTCCCTATATTTCTTTCATACATATGGGCGCACACTTTTGTATAAATAAGCTTGCTACCGCCCACCTGTTTTGGAATAATTAAGAACCAGAACTCCTACCAATCCCTTCTTCACCTCCTCGCTAAGGGTGCATCGCAACCCCCCTTCGTACTTGCGAAGTATTACCCACATAGAATAGATTGTGCCGCATTCACATTTTGAACATCAACTACCAGCAGGACGATTGGAAAGAGCTCCTACTAATGGTCGAATTCGCCTACAACAATGGATACCAAGAAAGCACTAAGCACACACCATTCTTTGCGAATTACGGAACAAACCCCGAATATCAGGCCATCGGACACCTAATCCAAGGAAGGATGACATCACCGGAAGATATGAGTCAATTACATGACACACTGCAAGCAGAAATGACGGAAGCTCAAATGCAACACAAGGAATACTACGATGCACAGCGGAGACCAGATCCCAACTTACAGCAAGGAGATATGGTGTTGTTACTACCAAGGAATATCAGGACCACCAGACCATGCAGAAAGCTCGACTACAAGAAAATTGTACCATTCAAAATCTTGGCAAAAATAGGAACCAGTGCTTATAAGCTGGACCTCCCGGCCTCGATAAGAATATACAACACATTCCACATCTCCCTTCTCGAGCTCTATAATGACAACAAGCTTCCTTCACAACAATCAGAACCTCCTCCTCCTATCCTTATTGAAGGAGAACCAGAATACTAACTCGAAGAAATCATCGACTCGCGTCTACATTACAACAAGCTCCAATACAGAGCTAAGTGGACAGGATACTCACTAGAACACGACAAAACCTGGTACCCCGCCGATAGCTTCGAAAATGCAGACCTCGCAAAGCGGAACTTCCACTCCCGCTACCCCGACAAGCTGAACCTCGATCAAGCTTGAGGAGCAGGGCAACGGAGACATACACGTCTCCGTCTTGCAAGCACCCGACCAGGAAGCGATACCCTCTCAGTCACCAAAGATGCCCACCCCTCAGGAGAATTGGGGAACAATGATAGGCTTGCCAGAGATGACGCGGACAAGCCCGCCATACCGCTCACCTTCAGCCTGGGAAGAAGGGGAACGAAAGCAAAAAGAACACGATGCACTCCACTGGACAGGGTGTTACAACGACAACTGCTGGGTACACGACAGCGAGAAAGTGGCATGGGGATGGCACCCAAAGCAATCCAATGCTACGCAATCAGGCTGGAACCAGCCATACGAGACGAAAGCACCAGCACAGGAAGAGGACCAAACGGCCCAAATGACAAAAAACCAGCAACGAAAAGCCAGGCACGCCACCAGGAACTGGAAGGAGTGCTACAACGACAAGTACCCCGCACACGTCCAATACAAGGTGGACGCAGGGTACTGCCCGCAGAAGGACGGGGGAAAGAAGAACCGCTCGCACTGGCACCGATACCACCGAGATCCGAAGTTCTGAGTGGGAAGGAAAGGAGTTGTGGGGACACAACAGGAGAGGGAGGGGAGCGAAAAAACCCAACCAGACGTCGACGCCCTACGAAGGCAAATACAAGAGCTGCTGGAACAGAGGGACCAGGCGTGAAAAGACGTGGACGAATACCGGCACAAAATAACGGACCAACAAAATGCGATGGCAAGACTCCTGGAAGACGTCCAAAGGCTTCGCAGGACGGTCGCAGGATCAGGATTCAGCCTAGCAAGGTTGAAGAAAGAGGTGGACGATGGAAGGAAAGGGAACCAGAAGCTCGAGCATCAGAACAACGAACTCAAAAAGGAGCTGAGAAGAGTTGGGCGGAAGTTGCACGACTTGGGCAATTAGCATCGGGGGACCGATGCTAGGGGGAGACGGGAGCTAATATCACAAATCATGACTAAGCAAGGTTGATTTCACATGACTAATACTTATTAGTCATAAGGTATGTTGGTTTTGCACTATGACGTCGCTTTGACTCATAGCTTTTACATGACTACGCACTTGCGAGTTATTAGTTGATTATGATTGGTTGATGGTTTCATGACTCACGATGGTGATGTCATATGATGTAATGACTTTTGCACATGACTTATATTACGAGTCATGGGTTCCCCGCATGCAACTCATTTGAGCGCATGATCAGGTTTATAGGTTTTGGATTGATGGAAAGAGATACGCAATTGACTCATACGAGTCAGCTGATGGATTTCGCACTATGACTCATTATGAGTCATAGGGGTTAGGTTACGCGAGGTAATGAGTTACCAGGGTTAGGGTTGTGAGAAGATGCCTGTAAAAGGAGCTTGGTTCCGACCAAGAGATAGGATCTTCACGCAACCATCTATGTACTTTCCTATATTTGAGATATTGCAATACCATTACGCGTTACTCTCTTTACATACACTCCTCCTCTACGAGAGCCTACGCTCTAAGAACCCGGAGACTATTGTGATAGTCTTTACGGGTCACCCAAACATAGAACTATTGTGATAGATCTATCAAGCACAACAATACACCCATCTTACTATCTGAAGAGATAGTACCCCTCAAGAATCGCCCAAGACAAGCAAGCCAGTTCCGTACTATCTGAAGAGATAGTACTTCCCTACTTGTTGGTGCAAGAAAACGAGATTCCCATATGCAGGAGATAACGGTTGTTGCCTGTTGGATACACGCTCAACAACAGGACCGTTACACTTCCTGTTACTCCCGAAGCTATCCGCATTCGAATGAACCAGACCTTGAGCAATCTTGCAAAGGTTTCCGACATGACCCGTATGTTCGCGAAGCCCGCTCCATGCTTGAGATTGGATGCATTTACTTGACGCTGGCGGAACATACTGCCACTCGGGTCTGGGATAGGCTGGAACGGTGCCGGTCAACTGTTCTTTGGGAGCTTGGTCCTTCCGGTCTTACTAACTTTGTCTTCCATAAGGATGTAGCAAAGGTTAAGGTTTTGGTCTCGGGTGTTCCTCTGGCTCCCACTGGTAGGGGATCTCTGTGGAAACCCGCAGATTGGACTGGCGATCGGGCTTTTGATGGCCTCAGAACTGATATCGAGGGCTCGAACCTGGGTGTTGTCACTTCCGGTCGACTGAACATGCTCAGGTCTGTTTACACTATGAAACAGGTGGGCGCCAGCTCCTGCGGCATTCCGTTCACCCTTGAACGCAATGACGCCAGTGACCAGGTTATTTCTTCTGGGCGTGTCTTCCTGTTTGGTAAATCCAGGAATGCTAGGTTCTTCAAGGAACACCGGTCTGCCCCAGTAAGCAACCAGTGCCTTCAGGTTGGCCATGTTGAGATGTTGTGTGCGTTTCCTCCCCGTTGTCGTTTTTGCTTTGGGGATCACCTTTCGAAGTCCCACCGATGTGGGCAACTTAACTGCCCTGACGAGAACGGTCAATCCTGTAGCCACACTGTACGTAGGTGTATGCTATGCAAGAGATCAGACCACTTCACCGGTTATAATAGGTGCCCAGTCGTGATTGAATCGTGTTCTTCCCCCGCCCCTGCCGGCGCCAAATCTCCCATCGTCGTCGATACTACATCTGTTACAGGTGTGTCCGTCCAGTCAAGGAATCGTCATCGTCGTCGTCATCGTGGGATCAATGCTGCTATTGCTTCGGAGGTGATGGTGGATAAGGAGGTTTCGGCTAGAGGGCTTGCTGATGACAAGGTTGTGAGCATGAAATATGCTGACAGACGTGCTGACCATCGCTGGGGCTGACTGACAGTGCTCTCCCTATGGCTGAGGCTATTTGGCCCAAGGTAGACAGGAAAGGTAAAGGTTGGGCTATTGATGCATACGAGCAGGCTGGCCCCTTCCGTATCATTGAGATTGTAGATCCGGCCCCTTCCGGTAGTGTTAATACGGCCTCCAGGTCTTCTAGTTCGACTGGCTCGTCAGCTAACCCTCCTCCCGTGACCACCATCGATGACGATGAGACCATAGGCTTTACATTAGACCTAATTGCGCCCCCCAAAAGCATTCTTAAGAGGTGCGCCTCTGACTCTGATATTACCTCGTCCGCCATTCAGGCCTAATGTTTATTACAACATTATCGATTAATGTGGGACGGAGCAGGGCTAACCGTTCGTTGGTGATGGATGTTTTTTCCTCACTTGATTTATTGTTTATTGTTGATCCTCCCCGTAAGGCGGAGGGGGGTGGTGTTGTCCATGAGCATGTGGATTTTGATTTGTTTTCCACTGTTCCGGAGTCTGGAGTTGAGGTGTTTGTGAGGTCATCGTTGTCTGGTTTGTTCCTGGTGGACATGCACAATATGATGACTTGTGTAATTATGTATGATGTGGGTAGGGTGAGAAAGAGGGTCGGCGGTGTTTATGTTCCTCCCAAGGTGGATAGGCTGGGATGGTCGGCGTGCGAGACGACATGGGATAGTTGTGATTTCCTCATGCGGGACTTCAATGCCAAGCACGACGAGTGGAATCCGTGTCCGAGGCCTGGCAGTATGCAAATTTCTGACTGTCACAGCTTGTGGTTCAAACAATTCTGCAACCGAAATGGACTAATAGTGCACCCTCCGACGGGTTGTACGTTTTGGAATATTAGCGCCATTGATTTGTGTGTCGGGAATTCGAATACGCGGGTTTCATATGATGGGAAAGCTTGGCTTGAGCATGTCGCCGTCATCACGAGGCTTGAGGTGGATGAGCCAACTGATATGGTTAGGCGGCGACCGGCCTAGAGGAACATTCTGGCATCCGATTGTCATGATATACTGGAACACATTAATTCTAGACGAGATGGGGAGATGTGGTTGAGACTGAGGAGTGGTGTGGACGCACTTCTGAGGTCTGGGAGAAATGTCGGCTGGTGCCCCTTTTGGAGCCCCGGCATACAGCGCATTCGTTCCAATTTAAATCGGATGCGATGGATCAGACGACGGCTGCCACCTGGCTCGGATGACTATAACGTTGTTCGACGAGTGTATCGGGCCATGCTGTTGAGATCCCAAAAGGAATTTATTCGGGACACGATTGAAAAAGCCGGCGATCCGGCTATATTCAGGCTTACCAGCCAACTGGAATCGAGGCGGACACTTCCTTCTATGAGGAATCCCGATAATATGTTGGTGTGTCGCCACTCCGATATTAGCGACCTCATCGCTGCCCAGTTGAGCCCTGGAGATGAATGACCATGGTATCCATCGACGGTTGAGATGGACCCTGCCTGCAAGTTGGAATCTGCTATTAAGCGGAGCCCGACTAATACTGGTCCTGGTCTTGATGACATCGGTTACAGCTTTGTTAGATATTGGTGTAAGGAGAAACCTGATTGTTTGAGACAGCTTGTTGACTACGGTTTGACGAACAATATTCCTTACTGGAACTCGGCTGAAGTTATACTTATACCTAAGGCTGACAAACCCCGTTATGACATTGTTAAGAGCTGGCGAATGATCGACCTTCTGCCGACCATTGCGAAAGTGGTCGAAGAGATTGTTTTGATAAGGATTGCTGGACATGTGGTTCTTGGCGAGACTCAGTTTGGATCAAGGCGCAAGCGAGGTGTACATGTTTGAGTTTTTGCGACACAACGAGTGTTTCAAATGCCCCATTCTTTCGATAGATGTTGAAGGTGGTTTTGACCATTTTGATCTTGACCTTTTATGTGACTTTTTAGCCGCCCGGAGATGCCCTACCAACCTAGTACTTTAGGTTAGGAGGTAGGCTAAGACCCAGGTAGTAAGGTTTAGGTTCAATGGTCGGATATTGAAACCATCCTTCGTCAACACTGGCATCCCCCAAGGTTCTCCGCTGGCCTCCTTTTTGTTCGGCGCCTATGTTGCCGATATCTTTAAGCCTCGCCTCCGTTACTCCCCTTCAGTTCACACTGTGATTAGCAGTTATGTGGACGATGTGGTCATCATTGTTGCTTCTGATAGCAGGGATCTTACGAGGTACACGATGGCGGAATTATTCAAAGACTATGATAGGGTGGCGAGAGGTAGGCGGATGGGGTTTAGCGCAATCAAGACTAAGTGGATTGGTTTTGGAGGGACTGCATGGGGAGATTTGGATATTGATGGAGAAATGCTGACGCCTGTGGAGGATCTTAGGGTTCTTGATTATAGGTTTAATGTATTTCTTAATATGTCTTCTCATGTATCTTATTGGTTGGAGAGAGGTTTGGGTGTTAGGAGGAGGATATCTGAGTTGGGGAGGAGGTTTGGGAGTGATGGAGGGCTGCATGCATGGTGCACTTACCGTTTGTTTCAGGCTGCACACCTAACCGTCTACTTCGGGCTTGAATTTGTAACTGACTTTTCATCGTATGTGAAGCAGATTCAGGTCCACGTCAATAATTGCCTTCGATCTTTGTTCCGGTGTCCTATGAAGCTTGCTAACAACATTTTGCTTGCTAAATTTGGGACTCCACGTATACACATACAAGGTCGATACCTTCAGAGACGATGTTACAGTCGCATGATCAACTACCGGTATTGTGATGACCAACCGTGGTTTGGTGCAATCCGAGGTGACTGGGAGGTGGAAGGGATGCTGGCTTACCCGATGTTGTCCGATAAGGTTGCGACAATTGTACCGACACTCTGTGTGGAGAAGAGGAAGGAACTGGCTGCGAAGCGTTTTCATGATGCTTACAAAAACGGCGTTCTGGAACCGGAACTCCTTCTATTCACAGATGGATCAAAGAGCGAAAAAGGGACAGCAGTTGCCTGGACGACGGAGGAGTGTGGGATAACTGAGAGCGAGAGGGCCTTTACTACCCCGTCTACATGGAGCATTGTGGAATGCCAGATTTTCGCCATTGTCGCCGTGCTGAGAGACATACGCTTGGAATTCAGTGGCAAAATTGTCATATTTTCAGATTGCATCCCGACCATTTTGTGCATTGCACAAATGGAATCTGAGGGTGAGTCTGCTGGCATCTGGGACACCTTGACACCACTGTTCAATCGCTTTAATGAGGTCCATATTTCTTAGATCCCTGGTCACCATGGCATAGCTGGCAACGAGATGTCGGATGCTAAGGCCAAGGAGGCGGTTGGGGGGGTCTTGCACGTGCGAAACTGGGTTGGAGTTGTACTTGCTCTAGGCCATACAATGATTGCCAAGGAACTTTGACAGGCTGAGTGGATCCATTGGCATATGATGGAAGGCCACGGTTATTATGATCGGGCTCCGAGAAAGCCTAGACATCTACGGGAACTCAGCAGACTTGATCACTATATCCTGTTGAGACTTCGCAGCGGTACAAATGTTATCGGACATGATGACTGTCGAGGAAAGAGCGATCGATTCCACCTGGTGTCTTGTGATAGATACCTTGCTAAACGTCCCCGGTTCCCGACCTTGTTCAATGATAAGCCGGTTCATGATTGGTGCGACTGGTGGCAGTCCCATTTCAATCTAGGTATGGGCATTCTATTACCCTAGCCGGAATTGCTTACCTAATAACTAAGAGCGAGGTATATGGCTTCATAGGATGACCATATATCCGAACCCAAGTTCCCGGAGTTAGGAGCTTCACAGAGGCATCTGGAAGACGACTCAGAATACTAAATGAGAGCACGTTTCAAGATATGTTCAACTGATTGGAACGATGTTTAGAGATTACTACTCCTCTCATTTTCTAGTTGCATATGCGATCAGCTGCATAATGCTTTGATACCTGGATATCGGAACTGATCACTCCATATTCCATACTAGTATTGGTATGTAGGCATTTGGGCCGCCTATTCTTTTATAGTCTATCATGACGAAGAGATCGAAGACTGTCTAATGGTGGAGTGGGGACACCCTCAGATGAAATAGCAGTCCGGGAGATTCTCTAAGTTGAACTGGGCAAGTTTTCAGGGTCAAACAGTGTTCGCACTATGTTCTAACGAACTGAATTGTTAAGAAGATAC
>Ga0307513_10002305_pt1 | contig 26629 bp, 32 predicted proteins | sample 15_EM_MG_FD_202174 | JGI IMG/M metagenome (GOLD analysis project Ga0307513, IMG submission 202174) | Populus trichocarpa ectomycorrhiza microbial communities from riparian zone in the Pacific Northwest, United States - 15_EM | ecosystem: Host-associated > Plants > Roots > Unclassified | place...
CTCGCTTTCTCACTTCTCTCTAATACATGTGCATGCGCTGGTTTTCCCCGAGTGGCGATGTCGACGTACCTGGTGGTGGCTTGGAGCAGGTTTCGTAAAGATGCGGGGCCAGACCAGCTTGGACCGTCGGACGTACGGGCGCTTAGCCTACCCTGTCACTTTCTGCTGACTCCCTCCGCACGTGTCGGTTGCCTGCCTGGCAGTCTGCCAGGCGCATGCAGGCTTGCTGGGTTTTCAGTAAACTTCAACACTACTTTCGTGTGGCGGAGGTGAGCTTGTCCTGAACCCGACTCTCCAATGTAGTATCTGTGGCGGACCTTCCACGCGCGTTTCCCTTTGCCTCTACACGCGAACATTGGCGCCGCAGATGACCCAGCATATTCGGACGGGTTTTGCCGGAACCAACCAGCAATACTCGTGGTCAGCAACCATCAGGATACTTCGTGGCCGTCGCATCAGCCCCCACCTCGTTAACGTCCTATCGCGATGGGTCACGGTTTTCGAGAATCCTGGGACAATGTTCTGACTTCTGTGGACGAGGCCATTCGAACCTTGGCCGAAATCTCGCTATCTCCTGGTGGTCGAGGATTCCTCAATAACCTAGAACGTGGGGAAGCTGGCCTATGTGTAGAGCTCTTGGATCGTGTACGTGCCTATCTTACGTCGTTCCTTATTCTCACCCTCCTGAAACTACGCCGCGCAGGGGCTGACGAAGCACTCACTTGGCCAAGCCACGAGGCAATCTTTCCTCATCGCGCTCATCGAATTAGCCAAACATCGCAGAAGATTGCCGGATTCTATCGTGATAACAGATAAGGCGATGGCCGCAGAGAAAGTACACGCATCGGGGATGTTTTGGGAGGTCCGACTTGGGACTTTAAAGGACTCCACGATCGCAGTTAAGACACCGAAGTTTACCACGACCACTGACGTAGAGAAGATAAGAGATGTGAGCTAGGAATTTGCCTTTTCCGCCACCGCCATTGAAGAGGTTTCGTTCAGCGATTTTGCAAAGAGGTTATTCTCTGGAACTCTTTGTCCCACCCAAATATCCTCAAGCTCACTGGAGTCCTCGGGGGCATTGACACGTTCAATTTCTCCAGTGTGTCGGAGTGGATGACACATGGAACCATCATGGGATATATCAAAACAAGCGATGTGGATCGGCTGGAGTTGGTCTGTACTGTTCCTAATTTCTTACCGTGCTCACCCTTGAACCCGGTTAACCTAGTTACACGGAGCAGCCCAAGGCCTAAAGTATATGCATGACAACAATATTGTCCATGGGGGCATAAGGGCTGTTGGTAGTTTTATTGTCGCTTGGTTAAACGTCACTCTGACCCGAAATTAGAGTAATCTCCTGATCTCAAATGAATCGCCCCCTCGCGCGTGCCTTTCGGGTTTTGGATTCATATCTAGCCCCGACCACGAATATCCAACATCAGAGGTTTCAGAGGCCTCGGAGGGGACTCAGTGGCGATATCTCGCTCCAGAGTTGATTCACCCTTCAAAATTTGGATTAAACTATGCAAAGTCGACTCAGGAAACGGATGTATATTCCTTTGGGCTCCTCGTACTCGAGGTAATTACAACGAACTACCGTACGACTGTTATTTGACCAACGTAGGTGCTTACAGGAAAAATACCATTTTATGGTACCAGAGGTCTACACCTGGTGTGCTGGATTGTCAACGGTACTCGCCCCACGAAACCGGAGGATGCTGTGGCAATAGGCCTTTCGGACCCTCTGTGGGAGCTTCTCCAGGCCTGCTGGAGTGGGGATAGATCACGGCGGCCACAAATGCAATACGTCGAGGTTCAGGTTGGTACCGCTGCCGCACGGTGGGAAACACAGACACCATCTCGCCGCTCTGTTCCTCTTTCTCGTCGTCATCGGGATTCATTATCAAACCTTTCCATTTCCCCTCCAAGTCCCAGTTCAACTGGTGGAATGAGACATTCCAGCGCTTCAGATCCCCCTCGGGCGAACATACCGGAGATTAGGATCGATGTAGTTGGACCCGAGGAGAATGATCCTTATCCCATGCAGGAGTTTTATCCCATCCCATCTCCCATCTCCCCCAGTCAAGCGGGCGGCCAATCAAACGAGGCCTTGATCAACCGTTTGGATAGGGTAAGTCCTCCAACACTTCGGTTTGGCTATGATCTTAATGTAGGATTTAGCTTCTAGAACGAGGTTCCGTGGCCGAACAGGAACGAGCAAGAATGTTGAATAGGTTGTGCAAGTTATGTTACCGTGACCAGAGTATCCCGGAATTAGCCCAAATCGAGGACTGTTACAACGAGTCAATGACAGACCCTGTATACTGCGGAGAATTCACCAGCGTGTTCAAAGGGGGCTACAAGGGGCGTCCAGTGGCTGTCAAGGTTGTGCAACTCTGTTTCGACAGCCGTGAAGCGACACTCAGGGTAGGTTTTCTTGTCGTGGACGATCCCGCTGGCCCTGATTTTTGCTGATATACGATTTAGAGATTTTGTAAAGAGGCAGTGATATGGAGACACCTCCGGCATCCTAATATTCTTCCCTTGGTCGGTGTCGCGCTCAGCCAGGGATGGTGTTCGGCGGTTTCCAACTGGATGGAGAACGGGACGGTCAATCAATTTATTAAGAATAACCGGGGCGCGGACCGAATTGACCTCGTGGGTTGTCGTACCATTCTGGTGCCACAGAAGGTCGCTCATCGTATATCCAGCTTATCGATGTCGTGAATGGCTTGATGTATATGCATGAACTCCACGTTGTACATGGAGACCTGAAAGGGGTATGTGGCCGCGGTATATGAGGCTATTCGTTCTTGACGTGATGATACCTACAGGAGAATGTTCTCATTAACCAAGATCGTCACGCTTGTCTCACAGACTTTGGTTTCTCGGCCATCGTCAGTGTGGGTACCTCCCACCTAGATCACACCCTCTTGGCCGTGAACCGGAGGGAGTCTCTCATGTCCTTCGTTTATGGTGGAAGTTATCCATGGATGAGTCCCGAACTTCTGGACTTCGACGATACATTCGAGCACAGGCCGACGAAAGAGTCGGATATCTACGCCCTGGGGATGCTTATTTACGAGGTTCGTACGCGTTGCTTGTTCTTTGGCACTGTTACCGCCACCTTTCCCTCGTTGAGGCAAGGGGCTCACAATGAATGAAACAGGTATTATGCGGCAAGGCTCCCTATGAGGATCTCGCGAGTCCAGCTATGGTCGTGGTGGAGGTCGCGAAAGGGACGCGTCCAAAGAAGCCGGAGGACGCGGCCAGTTTTGGGTTTACGGATGAGCTGTGGGGGATCCTTGAACGATGTTGGTCGGCAGACGGGGGTGAGCGACCGACACTCGGGGCTGTGCTTTCTTGTCTAAGGGAAGCTGCGTTGAGCCGGGAGGATAGATGGCAGGTAATTTAACAGTGGCCTTGATTCCATATATACGTTGGCGGTTGAGGTCTTGATGGCATCGCATCGTATAATAAGGTGTAAGGCCGCAGCGGCAGAGCACCGGACGGGCCTACTCCGTGGTGTTGCATACAAAAAAGGCTTTCGCAAAGTATCCGCCATGTTGTTCACCAGAATGGAAGTTCCCATCGAGAATGATCGTCCTATCCTCGCGTGCACCTGGGGGCAGCACGCAGAGGCCACAGGAAAGGTGGGTTGTACATTTAGGATCATATGCGAGCAACAGACACAAGGCAGAAGGTGTGGAAGCACACACTCCGTCCAACAGGCGCTGTACCATGGCGCCCCGTTGCGCATCTCGTGTATCCCCGTCAATGCCCCAGATATTTGGGGTTAGGCTACAGGTACTAAAAGGAGTGTGAGAGTAGGACGAGAGCGAGAAAAGGTAACAGACGCACCTGGGACATGATACCGACTATGCGATGGTGGAAGGCTGTCCAGCAGGCGAGGGTATGACCGTTCTAAGATCGTTGTGGACAGGTCGAGATGAAAGAACTCAATCGGTACCGGGAACGACAGTGGAAGGAAGGTTTTAGCTAATGACGAGGTCCAACCGGGGGAGTAGTGCCTCGCCCAGATCCGTGCAGGTTGAGGGCGGCCATCGTATAAACGGTAGGCATACAGGGAGGGGTCGCGGCGATGCGACCGATAAACACAAAAATGTCCCTGATGCTGCGTGTGGTGGGGGGAGGAGCTTATGAATGATTCTGTATGACCAGACTAATCTCACGATGGCACGTCATGCCGCGCGCACAGGGCAAATCGCACAGTAACTGACCGCGTCACCAACTTATCTCTTTCAATTTAATCATGTACAAAACAGGAGGTACAACACATGCTAAACGGGGCACCAGCGCTTGGCAGTGGCGGTCAGTTCTGGCCGGTGCTGGTCTTCCCGCGTCCGCACCATCATCGATCATTCACCAAGCCTCCTAGCGCGTTCGCGAGTCACGCCGTGCGTTTAGAGCCCCTACTGTTTAGTGCCCCTATTGTGCGAGTGAGTCCAATATTACACATGTCAATCAGCGAAACAGCAACATACGGGGCGAAGTGCACATGCTTTGTTCCACTACCCTTTAGAATATTTTGAGACCCCAGCTTTGATAGTTTTATAACGTAACTTGTTTAAGTGCGTACCTTGGATGTCTGCCCGTGTTTCAGGATTCCTTCGGGTTCCCTCGACTCGTGAGCATGATGGTGGACCCCCAGGCTGGCAACTGTAATTGACGTGAGCGGGACAAAAGGATCGAAAACGGGTGCGACGTACTAGCAAACCCGGCGGGGGCGGGGGCGGCGTTCGCGACGGCGGCGAGGGCAAGGAAGAGGATGGCGGCTTTTGCAAACATGTTGAAAGGGATAGGTTTTGTGAAGATAATGGAAACGACTGGTCGTAAGATGGCACCGGGCCTGGGGATGAAAGACTGAATGTAGATGTGGGAGTGCCTGCACTGGGGAAACCTAGCGTTGGACTGAGGAGCTTTATACCCCCCCCCCCAGGTACGGCACCCGACGCCCCGCGGCCGCTGCCGGAACCGGGTTTCTCGTCCCGTGCAAACATGTGTTTCATCTCAACGTGGGAGAACCTCTGGCCATGATGAAAAACATCAGATTGAGTGCAGGACTTGCGGTCCGGGGTCTGACTCGGTATCCAAACCCCCGAACTACACAGCGGTTTGTGTATAGAAGTGCACACATCAGTAGTGTACTTGCCGAGTAAGCGGGTCGGGTGGAAGATCCTGAACGGAGAACTCAACGTTCCGACTCAAAACCGACTCAACATCCGCTCCAAAACAGAGTTGATCGCCTCCTTGCCAGCAGAGGGAGTAGGATTGGTGATGCACGACGCTTGGCCTCTCGTCCACTATCATATGCAGAGGACTACGTGTCAGAAAGCGGGCCCCATAATCTGCAGGATACCGGGGCACGAGGCCGTGGTCAGACACAGTCTTGATTATCAGTAGCGGCAGCTTGATCATCGTCCTTCTGCCAGATAACCGAGGGATCAACGTTCAACGCGACCATCATCATCATGAGTTAGCGAACCCCAAAAAAACCATGTGGAGACTCCTTCGGAGTGACATACGAAAAATTCGAACGATACGGAGAACATTGTCATGGCTCCTGCACCAGGGTGCACTTTCTGGCAGAGTGGAAGACCCCCAGGTCCTAATATTGAATGTCTTTGCGCAAGAGTTTAGAATCTAGAAATAAGGAAAGGATCCCGTCGACTGCCCGGTGTTCAACGTTGTCGTTGCGGAGTCAAAAGCCATGACAGCGGAGCGCGCCGAGCAGCCGGCTCACGATCGATCAAAATTCAGGTGTGCCCCCGCCCTCTGACCTCGCATTCTGGCGGTGGCTCCGGGTTTACGAATTACCCATGCGGGGGGTCATCCGCGTATTGCTCCTTTTTCGTATCACATCAAAGCGGGAGTAAATATGGATCTAGAAAAATTACATTGAAGCAGCAGAGCCCGGGATGATGCATGATGGTTCAACGTTCAAACGTTCAAGGAGCGTTCTCCAGTAAAAGTTTCACGTGCCTTCGTCCGACTTGCGTATGGGTGACCTTTAATAACTTCGAGCAGAAAGTTTGTGGTAGTTCCTATATGATGCAATCGGGTGACTATCCGTAAGGCCAGGGATATAGATATACGTATCCATCGTAGAAGGGTGCTACTAGCCGAGGTCTATTTGCGACTATCCGGCTGCTGTCCATAGGACCTTCAACGAGCGGAATCTTGCGTGACCCGGGGTCCTCTCCAAAGCCGTTCGTTTGAGCTACGTGGCCGCGCCACCCACCATTGGCTATGGACAACAACCACCTCCTCCACGGCATTACCATCCAGTATCAGCTCAAAATAGACGAGCTGGAGTTCCCCGATCAGGTATACTATATGTTTTCTCACTGTGGTCCCCATCATAGGTTCCAATGAAGATCATACTGACCGGCAGAGAACCAGCGCCACCGTCAGCAGTGTCTTGGACACGAGGCTGGTTTCAGATACCTCTGGCATACTCAGCCTACTTCTTGTCCTAACGTGTGCACACCCATCTACACACGAGCCGGTAGGAGGACTTTGGATACCGCAGGAGGATGTTAACATACTGATACAAGGTACTGAGTGACGAATGAAATCCATTACCTCAAGATTACCGGGGCCTACTCTCGTGTGAGTGATTGACATAATTCTTTAAACAATCGCGCCCAAGTTTGCGGTCTCTGAGGACTGTGTAACCTTTAACTTAGTCGCACTGGTGAGAGAGGGGGAGGTGGAGAAATGAGTGATCTTTGCATGATACGACAAGTGAGAACAGTAGAACCAAATGAAGATGAATCTTCGAACTCGTACCAATTTCTACAGCAGGCAGTAGCATGGAGGTATGTGGTGCCTAGCACAGAGCAAAACCAGGATTGCCTCACGTTGCCAACTCCAAGTGCGTAAACCCACCTCGCGATAGACTGTAGGCCGTGCCAAAGCCACATCGGTATTGAATCTTGAGGTCAGTGGCGATCAGATGGCCAGTAAGAAGGAAAGAGTGAGGGAGCAGGAAGAAAGGAGCGCGGAAGGTGTGTTTGACCCCCGAGATCACACGGCCCGACTCCCCAGATGAAGGGTTTAGAGGAAGTACCAGTGTCCCGGCACAACGGTCGGGACCCTGACGGCTCCCCAGGAGGAAAAAAAGTCGCTAAGACCCTGAACGTAAACGTTCCGGGAATCACGGAGGTAAAGGACGAGTGCTAGTCGATGGGACGATGATGGAAGTTGTAGATTGGAATTCGGTACACAAAGGAGGAACACCTCAATGGCGGAGGAATCAATCATTAGTCGTCTCCATCACCATCATGATCGTCACCACCAATAACCAATTTCCTTTTCTTCCCGGGTACCTCTGCACCACCACCATACCCAACACCCGCTTTCCTCCTCAACGCATCTACATCCTGCTCGTTTTCCTCCGCCCACTGTAATACAAGATGTCTGCCCAGCAAGTGAGTGTGCTGGAGCGAATTGAATGCGTTCTCTGCCTCATGCTTCGAGGCAAACTCGAGGAAGGCGAAACCGCGCGAACGATGATCCAACTTCTTCGGAAGGCGCACGGATCTCAGTTGCCCATGAGCACTGTGTGTGAACGCGAGTGAGGAAAGTTACGAGAAAGAATGCGATGATGAATCGCGTACCCGAAGAGCTCTCTGATATCCTTCTTGCTCGCTTCGAACGGCACGTTCTTCACAATCATCTTCGTCGAACTCTTCCCGCCAGTTTTGCCCTTGTCTTCACTTGGTTCTTCCACGCCCCTGCCAGCCAAACGAACGCTTAGCAAATGTCCATCGAGAACATGGCCTTGCATCGATTTCAGAGCCCTCTTTGCGCCTTCGACATCTTTGAACCCAACGAACCCGTAACCCATGCTGAGTTTACCGCCAGGGTTCTTCGGGTCAGGCTTCATCTGAACTCGAGCAAAAGCGAAGGAAGGAAGGCCGCGGAAGGCCTGATCCAGTCGGTCGGGTGTTGTCGAGAACGCAAGGTTCTTGACGAAGAGTGTCGTTCCACCGGCTATGGACGTCTGTGACTCATCTGCCGCATCCTTATCGTCCGGAATGGTGACGGGCTTAACTCCGGTTGAGACGAGGGTGGCCGGTTGATCCTCTGTGATCACGGAGGCGGGCTGCCTGAATATACCAATAGGGCCCTTCTCCAGATACACAATCGTGTTTCCCAACCGCCGGTACGCCACCGCCCTGAACGCTTTGGCAGCTTCATCCGGGTGAACGAATTCCACTACAGCGATTGTCCCCGCTGGGGGGATCAGAACCCGACTCAGTTCGCCGTGCGCCTCGAACATCTCACGGATGGTCTCAGTGGAGGTCCCGTATGGAATATTCTTGACGAGAATGACAGTATCAGAGCGGCGAATGTGACCGGAGCCAGCAAGGGTAGAGAAGGAATCGAGGAGTACGCCCTGAGATTCGAGGTACGTTTTTGTCTCATTGATGATGTGGGTTTCCGCCAATGCTAGTTTGACAGCCGCGTTTTCGGACTCAGGGTTCAAGATGTCGGATTTCGAAATCTTCATCCTGTCAGCTACTGACGAGACTACAGCATCGCTCTAGACGCATGGTAGTCAGCAATTTGTAGGGCTACAGGTAACGCAAACGAATCCCAGCTCACATTCATGTATAACATACCCCAATTAAACTCTTTCCCAGCTCCTGCTTTCCTCTTCGCATCTTTGTCGCCCCTGACCGTTTTCTTTGTTTCTCCATCCTCGATCTGGGTGCTGCCCTTCCGGTCGACTGCCCCAAGGATGTGTAGAAGTCTCCCTTGGAATGACTTCTTGTCAAGAGATTCATATGCGGAAAGGGCTGCCGATGTAGAGGTAAAGGTAACATATGCGACGCCTCTTGGTTCCTTAGTGGACCTATCAATAGGTATGTGGACCTAAACATGCGGAGGTGATGAGTTATCGGACGTTCGAGTAATAGACGTGGCAAAAAGATTCAGAAAGGAGATTCTAGCAATATATATCCCGAGGTTCTCATCTCTTCCCCAAAGGGGAATCTGATGTCCCTATCGGAGATTCTCATCTTTAGGTATGGTTTAGAGTGCAATCTCACCTGCAGGGAAAACAAGTGCACCGGTTAGCACGGGAAGCGGACTGAAGTTGTGCAAGGGACCGGCGACCGACCTGTGAAACCTCTCCGAAGGGTTTGAATAGGTTCATCAGATCCTCGTCTTTGCAGGCGTAAGCGAGATTCCGGACAAAGAGCCGGGCGGTTTTGAGAATGGTGTCTCGGGTTGGATCACTTGACGAGACTTCTAACTGTTTAAAGCTGGGTTAAATGGCGCCGGGCAGGGCAAATCACTTCATGTGAACGGACCTCGTTGATATCGACATCGTCTACAGGCAAATGGCGAGGAGCTGTGTCAGAGTCTCCCACGGTAGGCTTCACCATTCGTTGCCTCATCCACTCCAGATCCGATAGGGCGACTTGTGAAGGTGTGGGATTAATGTCTATCTGCCCTTCCTCGGGACCGATTCCCTCTGCCTTGTTTACGGAGGTCTGAGGCCGTATCTGCAGCTCGTTCGCCCAGGAGGGTCCCTTCCTCGTCCGCAGTTCCATCACCTTCTGATATTCTTCAAAGTCCTTGTCGGTTTGGGCGGGTTTTGACTTTTTGCCCCCTTTGCCGACGGAAGGGGGGAGGTGGGAGATATCTGCGGACGAGGAATCGGCTTCGAGCCTTCGGCGTTTCACCGGTCGCTCTCCTTTATCCCTAATTCCCTGACAATGATCAGTTCGGGAATGAAGGACACCCAGGACTTGGGTATCTAGCGCAGAAACGTGGAGAACTCACGTCGACGACCTCGACGCTTATCCGCATGGAGTCGATAAAACTTTTATCGAACCACTGCTTCGCCTCCTCTGCTTCTTCGTCAGTTTTGAAACCCACAAAGCCAAACCTCCGAGAGGTTCCATCCGGCTTGTAAGCAATTTTGGCGTCGGTAAGGGTGAAGGACTTCGAAGACGAAGAAGCGGATGGGGCACTTTTTGAAACCTGACCGGTGAAATGCTTCCGCAGGGCGTCGGGGGTCAAGTACGGGGGTAGGTTCTTGATTATCAAGCGAGACATGGCTGCCTTCACCGCCTGGCTAGACGTCGCAAGAGGGTGAAGGGAAAGAAAGAAATGGGGGAAAAAAAAGTGTGAGAAAAATTGACGGCCGCGACGGAGGGTGATAGACGCTGGCGCGCGAGAGGATTCTGTACCACACAACCCCAAACTCTCGCAAGGTCTGGTCTTTCTGCGATGGCTTCAACGGAAGAAGTCGAGGAAAAGAATCCGAGGGGGATCCCAAAGGCACCATTTATCGTGAGTTTCTCAGACTGTCGGCTTCGGCGAGCGATTGGCTGAAAGCGGTGTTCATCTTCCGTACGATTCATTATCTTTGATTTATCAACAAACATAGTCGGACGTCGAGAAATACATCGGTGGACCGGACGGTGACGTCGAAGGCGCGCTGAGGAAGGTACAGGATGCTCTATCGTACGTTCCGCCCTCTAACACATTCTAATCGCCTCGTCTGACCTTCTGCTCAACCTCGCAGAAAATACAGATACATGGACGCCAACCTTACGCAACGGCGACGAGGCCTCGAGGAAAAGATTCCGGATATTCAAAAAACTCTAGGCATGGTTGAATACTTGAACGAGAGGCGAGTGAGTGAGTTTGTTTACTTTATCAGTGACTTTCCGCATTTGCTTATCATCCGCCTCTCTCCCTTCCACCCGTCGTTCCTGTTATTTGCAATCGTAGGGAGGCGACAGGAAGGCAGATGATCTAGAAGAAGACCTGGAGGACCTCGATCTTGAAGACGGCGAGACAACCAAAAAGCGGCTTGTAACAACTTTCGAGTTGAATGAGACTTTGTACGCAGAGGCGGAGTTGGAGGACACAGACGTCGTCTACCTGTGGCTGGGGGTACTGCTTTTTATTATTATCGCCCCTCCGTCTTGATGATCTCGCCGGCTGAACTCTGACCACAGGCCAACGTGATGCTATCGTACAAAATCCCCGAAGCCATCGAGCTGCTCGCAACAAAACTAAAGAATGCCGAGACATCATTGCAGGGACTTAACGATGATCTCGAGTTCCTCCGGGAACAGATTACGGTGATGGAGGTTAACACGGCAAGGTTGTACAACTGGGATGTAGTCCGGCGAAGGGAACAGAGAGCGAAGGAGGCTGTCGGATCGACCGAGTAAAACACATGCTAGATCACCAGATCCCGCTTTGCTTTCACCATCATCGTGATGACGGTCTGGGTCAAACCCAACTCGTAGTCCGTGGCAACCCCAGATGCACCTGACGCTCGTGTCAAAGAACGATATAGACCCAGTGCTCTGCAGAACCGGGAAGGACATAAACCGCCTGGGTGCACCTCCAGATCGCGAAAGAGCTGCGGAGAAATTGTCATCCGCTACGTGTCCCCTGCCTTGCGATACCGAAACACATTTCAACTCCAGCTCTGGGGCTTCATCGATTATCTGTGGCATCCACTAAGTTGGTATATGTCCTCGAGCATGCCCCACACGAAAAAGGACGACCGTCTTGACGGACCCCGGCCTACATCAAACCAAGCGTTCGCTGTTCAAAGACCGCGTGGGATGGTTCACCCGACCGCAATAGCACATCCTTCACATCCTGTCGCTCGTTCGCATCGACTGCCCAGCAGCGCTGAACGGATCTCCGCAGACCCTGGGTAATCCCAGGGTCCTCCGCTCCCTCCGGTTTTTGTGGCCAATCGCCGGTCACTGCTGGTTTTGTAAATGGTACCCTCGGGTGCCTTACTATGTGAAGGTAATCGGCGTGGAAGACTGGAGCTCGAGGGGATCCACCCTCGCTTGACTTCCGTCACTATTCCGTCAGTTGGTTACTTAAATTATCGCCCTAGAATCTCAAGAACCGAAAATCACGCATCAGCCGTGGCCGAGAACGGACGACCCGCGTGGCAGTGGTCCCGAGACAGCTTCCAAGTGCCTGGAACGATGGGAGCTGCGCCCTGAAGCGCTTTGAAGTGTTCCCGATGCTGACGGCCGGTTCCAAGCCACCCAAGCCCATGAATCGCGGCTGAGTATTTTTTTCTCGATTGGCCGAATTTGAGCGGAATGGATGACACCTGTGAGTAAGCATCAGTCTATTCAACGACACGCTACAGGAAACTTTAAGGAAACGCATTTATAAAAAAGGCGACCCAGTGGAACCGGACGGCGTGCGGCAGAATCGCACAGAATCCGACCCTCGATCTTGCCGACGGATCGACACCATAAATGATCTGGATCTGGATCCGACCTAAAGCTTCCCTGAACAGCCCCGAACACGCCCGTTTGCGTGAGAACGGGGTACCCGTGATCAAGCGCGGTTCACGCCAATCACGAAACCTCTGCACTTGGATCTATCCGCCCCGAGGGGCGAATTTGTGGATCCGTGGCGCGGCCCTCAAACAGCGGACGTATTGAGGTAAGGGGCGTGTGCCTGGGCGCACCCGCATCGTTTATTAACACGGTGGGCGGTTCCCAGTGTCTCTGTCCCATTTCCAGTCCCCCCCCCTTGGCCAATATGTCGGGAAGCACAGAGGGTCTGACCGAGGTCCTCCATGACGGGTGCGGTTTTTTCACCGCTTCCGCCACCCCGTGATATCGAAGTTTGACCGCTTGATGGGTGCCAACGTTTGGTTCTGCAGCCAATCGCTCAACGTATGTGGTGTTCACTCGCATTCGCCAAGGACGCGACCTCTGAAGCGACATTGCCATTGACGGTGGATTGCAGTACTACACGCTCGCCCTTACCACCCTTTACTTCTACGATTACCTTTTGACACTTCCAAAAGAGGTAATCTCGTGTTTTTGGATACTGTCTCGACACAGAGGCTGATCCGTTATCTATCGAACAATAGGTGAAATATGCCTGGAAGGGGAGGAAAACATTCGGTAAGTTCCAATCCACACCCGCCCTTGTGATGCTAAAGTTTTTTGTGACACGATGCACCAGTTTTCTACTTGTTTTTTGCGGTTGGTTGCGCCCGCGCACCCCCCGATGGGCACAAGATTGCAGCTGATTCTCCATTCAGAACAGATACATCCCTTTCACCTACCGTGTTTGGAATATGTTCAGTAAGTAATAGTCGGGCTCCTGGACTCTCCCAATACTGACTACCTCAATCAAGCGGAGCATTACCCCGGATATACACAAGATATGTGAGTAGCTCTCTCGCGATCTTCCCTAGAACGACAATGATGATCACGCAATAGGTGCGACCGTACGGCGTTCATCCATGTTCTGTCATTTCACCTGTCAGCTTGGATATCCCAGCTGGTGATGATGTCTAGGTATTGAGTTTGTTCCCGATCGACGCGGATAAGCAGGCTGACCACGTCCAGGATATTCGCTGTGTCTGGGAAGAACCGGCCGTTAACGCTTTGCTTGGCCACCCTGTCGACTGTACAGCTTTCCCTCGGCTGTTGGCAGATGTACCTGGTGGCCACGACTCCTGGTGCGCTCCAACCCCGAGAGGCTGACTGAAAGGTGGTTTTAATCCCGATCTAGCTTTACCTATGCGACCTGTCCCCAATTTGGGCCTACAATTCTGCATTCTCTCGCGGCACAAGGTTCTCGAACTGACAAACACGGTCTTAAGTATCCCGTTTGGTACATTCCAGTGGCACCCCCGCTTGTAAGCAGTTGAACTGACGCGTGTACCACACCCAGATATGACGGTGTTTGGGTTGACGGTTTATTTTGCCTGGAGGCATGGCGCGGCCCGTTGGTCTCTGTCTGGGGGTCCTGGTTTGTTCCACACGCTTGTCAGGGACGGAGCCATCTATTTCCTCTTCATCCTCGTCAATCACGTGGTGTTCACCTTGGCGCTCATTTTTGGACGGGTGAGCAGACCACTCTTCGCGACCGGTGTTTTGGTACTGACGGGGCTTGTTTTAGCCGTATGTTCAAGTTATCCCTGCAGTGTAAGCACGAATTAATTGGTCTCGTGTCCTCTGACTTACCCGTATGAATCCACGGCGGTATGTAGTGGGATATACGTGTGAGTAAATCTCGATTTCCCACCCGCCCTTTCTGGAACCGCGTTGACCTTGTCATCTCTAGGTATATCCCAATAGCGGTGTCGAGACTGATGCTTTCCTTGAGGAAGGCGGCGGATCAAGGAGCAGGCTGGCTTTCCTACTCACGTTCAAGAAACCAGTTCGTGAGGGGTCCAGTCCACTTAACCACAGAAGATCACCAAACTGTGGGCAAAATAGACATCGAGTCGATTTGCCTCAAGGAAGTGAGCAGTTAATACGTGGTACTATCGAGATGGTCGTGCAGTGTATTGTATATTAGTGCGAACTGTAACAAGTAGAATATGCAACCGATCCGGGCGGGTTATGGCCGTCCCCTTTTTCAGCGTCGTTCACGTGGATTGAACTTTCGGTTATTCTGGGTTGGTCACACATAATTAATAATTCGTCGTTGCTATCCCTGGACATCTTGTCCACCCCCGAACACTTAAAGGCCCTTCCCCAGGAGTTCCATGTCCCGCCCCCCCCAACAACGTCCCACGTCCCGAAATCTGCGTACCCTTTTGTGGCCTCGTCCGAGATTTCATGATATTTTGTTGCGGTGTCATAGCCGTTTTTGCATAAGATGTGTGCTCTCTTCGGTGTTGATGCGTGCCTTGTCGGTTAGTAACCCGACCTTTAGGTTAAGATGTCTCATTCCGCGTCTCCAAGCGTCTCCTCGGGCCTGGTCCTGGCAACTCCATATACTCCCTGGCTTCGGTCTTTCCGATGGCGAGATGGCTTGGGGTGCAGGGAGTTCGGTCTGGTATCATCAAGTGAAGGTCGAAGTCCGGGAATGCTGCTTTCTGTTTAGAAGGGGTTGGGAGTGGTCAGAGTGAGCTGGGTGGTAGTCGGGGGTAGGCGAAACGGGCCGCGCCTCTTCCAGCGAGGGGGAGAGCAACCTGAAGTATGGGGGGCGAACATCCTATGACGAAGTCGAAGTGCCGGGTGACCGTTCCGTTCATCCTGTGCTGCCACGCCGACATCAGCAAAACGATCGCGTCGCTGTGACACTGTCGCGGGCGTTTAATTATCCCTCGAACACCTGTCGCGCTTGCGTGCTGTGACGTTTGCTGGGTGTCTGGGATGCTGGGGCACTGTAGTGTTCTATTTTTGTCCGCTGGGACAGAGCCATTCGGAAGTTACCGACACCTGGGAATTCGGACTTGGGAAATGTGACGTTCTTTTCGTCCCATCCCACCAAGTCCCCAGAGCAAAGGGCAGATACCTGCCCATCCTCCGCGCCATCCCTACCACTTTGACGCGTCGACAACACACGTTACGGATGCGCCGATCACCCTTGACCTAATCTTAAGTCCCCTGACCGTACGACACGTCCCCGCCTTGGTTTCACCTGCAACTCCCCCAGACTGTTGACTTGTGTCCCCGAGACCTCCTTGTCCCCGCTCCCCACTCCCCAACCGCCCGATTTCTTGTCTCCAAATGATGCACCCCGTCAACCAGAAGATACCTGCCCGCCTGTGGCAGCCTCGTCACCTCAGAACGACAGAACAAGCCCTCCCAGGTCCTTCCAGCTCTCCTGCCCGCCACGCGCGCACTCTCTCCATTCATGGTCTCCCGGCTGTCGCTGTCGTATATACGGATGCGGGTGGTTGGGCTCGTTTAAAATGTTGACCACTTGGGCTTGTCGTGGTATTGGATGGATTATCAGGTCCGTACATGCACCACTTGTGCCTCTCCATGGACTATCGCCTACCGTCAGGTCCTCTGCCTGATTCTTACTTCGATCCTACCCTTCAGATGTTTTTGGCCGAGCATTTTCCTTTCCCCTTCTCGGGGATCTGGTTACCCCCCTAATTACATTAGAAATTCGATACCATGCTCGTTACACTGTATTGTTTATCCCTCTGAATACCAGATAATGTTTTTCAGTTATTTGTGCCGGTTACCCACCCCACCCATCAAACGAACCGCCCCAAACCAATCATACAGTACAGTGTCACAGACTCCACAGGAGCGCAGTAAACTAGAGGGAACCCCACTAACCGAGCTACTGTGGTAACTGTGGTCGGAACTGTGACTAGGGGGGTATGTCTGTGGCGATCGATCGCCACAGCACCCACAGAACCTCACAGCAGCGGGACGGTTTTGCTGATGGATGCCGGTAACGATCGATAACGGATCCGGTTCTCCAGTGTCTCCCAAGTCCCCGGAACTTGGCCCACCATCAATCCCTCCGGCGAGTATCAGCCAAGTCCACCTGCGATCCCCTTGCTTACGACAGGTCACCTGCAGCTCGAAACCGTTTCACCTGTGTTTCGATAACGCCGCCCACGGTTTCACCCATTAGTACGTACCATCCTGACAGACGCCTCTATAGGGTGTCCGGTGTTTTGTATGACAAGATTTGCACTTACGCGCATCTCAATCTATTCATGGTGCGCGTTTGCCAATGTGTTAATGAATGGTCCTTATCGCCTCGACGCTGATCGTGTGCGGATACAAGGAACATGCCTCCTGTTGACCCGAAACGACAGGACTCTCTGCTTCCTTTCCCTCTAGATCTAGACCTGGGGTAGACTCTGGACGGATTCCTCCTCGTCTGCGGCAGGGAGAACTCTTGCCTACGGTCTGCGGAAATTGGCACTCATCGCGTTCACCGGTGAAAATGGAAACAAGAAACAAGGATAGGGTTATGAATAAGGCCGAGGTTTGAACGATTCTCTCATTTCCGGGTCACGAGAAGATAGGAGTAAACCACAGGGCTCAGTGGTGACATCAAGCTCATCCGGCCGGGTGTTGTCCATGCCTCAAATCTAGACTTGGGTCGTGGCCGTGTTACCAAAACCACCCACCTGCCTCGCCACCTACGTGCGCCACTCGTTACATATGTGTATCCCTCATTGTTGCCCCATGGTCCCTTTCGCTCGCTCCCCCCAGTCCTGAACACTCCAAACAGGCCAACCCATGCTCGCGCAACGCCTCTACGACTTGGACAGGCGGTCCGCTCAGTTTCCAGAGCAACTTAACGAACTCCTGCGCGATACGAGATGGGTGGAGCAACTGCAACACCTCCCAGACACAGAATTGGTGGGACTGATAGACTACCTAGATGGTGTAAGGTCCATTGTAACCCAGATTAAATCCCACTCAGCGTAATCACAGATCCTTGACAGTCCAAATGGCGTGGGCTCGCCATTCAGAAAGTGCTTCTACATGTTGCAGAAAATTTGCAGTTTACGGATGATCCTCCCTACAACGTACAAAGTGTCCGGCGAGCTCTCATTCGATGCCACGCAACCAGTTGCATTTGGTGGATTTTGTGATGTCCATAAAGGGTACCTCGGCGCAGCAGATGTTTGCATCAAACGGCTTCGCATATCCGCCACAGGCGATCGGGAAATGGTTAAAAAGGTATATCATCCTCACGACCCTCGGCTCCATTATAACTCCCTGACCAGTTACGGAGGCACTTTGCAAGGAGGCAGTGGTGTGGAGGCGTCTCAACCACCCGAATATTGTGCCCTTCAGAGGTGTCACCTTCGAATCCCTCCAACTCGTGTCAGAATGGATGCCTGGTGGAGAGTTGAAAGAATATATCAGGTGTAATCGCGATGCAGATTTGATTAATCTCGTGAGCACATTCGTTTCCTGCACCAAGAGTTACTTCATTCCCTCTTCAGTTGCGTGGTATTGCCAAAGGTCTCGGTTATCTTCACTTGTGCAACGTAATCCACGGAGATCTGAAAGGAGTTCGTGGAGCGAAATATTTCCTCTCATTCGTGCTGATCGGGGTTGATGCAGGCCAATATACTAGTTGATGCGGCTGGGAACGCACGTATTGCAGACTTTGGCCTTGCCACTGTCGCACGAGATTCAAGCTCACTTATGAACACTCCCGATGGGCACGCTAACACCCCCCGGTGGACTGCACCTGAAATCTTGATGGGCTCTGGATACCACAGCAAAGAGTCCGACGTATTTTCATTTGGGATGGTCGTCATTGAGGTACGAGGTGATGAATCTACTGCATGCCAAACAATCTCATCCGTCGATGAAGATTTTCACCGACAAGGTTCCGTTCAGCGATTCTATTACAGCCACGGCCATGTTGGGCATCATTTCTGGAAGGCGTCCGGAGCGACCCACTCACCGCAGTTTCACGGACTGCTTATGGACATTGACCCGACAATGTTGGGAGGAGAAACCGCAGGACCGCCCACGGATGGATCATGTAATAAAACAGCTGTTAGTCTTTCTCTTTGATTAAACGACGAAGGTCTCATTCGTTGACAGCCATGGAGGTATCGACCATGTTCCTCAAACCGTTCCACCATGTCTGGCTGAGCTGCCTGCGCATGAAAATCCGGAGGCGAGCCCATTGACACCCACCTCCCACGTGTCAACTGTTCGCGGCACGGTTCTAGAGACAGACGTGGATGTCCCCCATGACGAAGCGGAAATATCGAGCTGCTTCCCGAACCTCTTTTCATCGTCACCCCTCCCACAGTCCCCTGCGAATTTCTTCGGCCGCGACGCGATTATCGATGACCTGTTAGGTCTTACGGAACGGTTCGCATCCCTCATACTATTCGGAGCAGGAGGCATCGGGAAATCCACCATTGCGCTTAAATTCCTACACCACGATCAAATCTCACACAAGTTTGGTAAACGCCGCCACTTCATGCGCTGTGACGACCTCATGAATTCGCTGGATGGTTTCCTTGGTCGTCTGTCCGGCGCAATTGGCATGAACCATACTACGAACATGGCGGAACTCCGATCACACTTAACAGATTCTCCGTGTATACTGGTGTTGGACGGTGTAGATTCCGTCCTCGACCCACGTGCTCCCGGAGCAGCTGAAATCACTGATGTGATTGGGGAATTTGGTCGGCTTAAAAATGTCTGCATACTTGCTACCAGCAGGATGGACGTCGGGATCCCAGATTTCCGCCACCTAGAAGTGTCAACCCTTCCTGCCGATGGTGCACAAAACGGCTTTTATACCCGCTGCAGCCTAAGAAGATCATCCGTGGTCGACGAACTCCTCGCGAAACTCGACTTCCATCCCCTTTCGATCGAGCTTCTCGCCATCGCCGTATGCGAAAACGATTGGGAGGAACGGACATTATTGAAAGCGTGGGGTGACGGCGGGACGAGTATACTCAAGGCATCCGGCCGTCAGAGCTTGGAGGACAACATCAGGTCAATCCTCCTCACTCCGACCATTCAGGAACTCGGAGCCACCGCGCGGGAAACACTCAGGGCGATTGCGGGATTTCCGGACGGCGTCAAAGAGGTTAAACTAGAGAATATGTTCCCCAGAATATCTGAGATAGGGGACGCGGTAAACGCGCTTTGCAAATTCTCCCTAATGTATCGCCAGGATGGACTCGTGAAAATGCTCTCACCGTTCCGGTTTTACTTCCTGGAGTCCACCTTTACCGCAGAAGATATCCAACATACTCGTAGGGACTCCGCGAAAAAAGGTTTGTGTTCCCTATCTTGTTCTTTTGTTGCTTTTTAATAACATTGTATTGAAGTAGGCCCTGTGTTCACCGGCAAACCTCCCATAGATGTCCAACTTAAACATAAACAACAACCCGAAAAGCCCCTGGGGGCAAAACTGGTCAGGAAGCTTCAATCCGCGAGGAAAAGTGAGCACGACAGGGTCTAGTACCTCACGTCAGGTTCCATTAATCGTTTTCTAGAACTCGTTGTCCTCTTCCGCCTCTCTGGGGGGGCCAATAATCTCAATCGTACGCAGGAAGGACCAGCAGATATACAATCCACCCTTCCCCAACGATCGTCGCCCCCGGCAGCAGCGCCGTATGACGCATAATACAAGGGGATCGGTTTGGTTGTCCCTCCATCCCAGTGCCCAGCTTTGTATACATGTTCGTCTGATCGAGACCTGTACCTCCCGTTCCATCGCCCATATGTTCTCGCTGGTGCGGGTTCGCCTCCGCCTTCGCATTCAGTTTTTCCTCCCATTCTCGTTGGTCGGGTTTATCTATGTATCTTTATGAACCAGAATATAGTCCATATGTGATGATCAGCGCCCCGAAGACGAGGCGGTCGGATGTCGTACCAACAAGATCGTCATACCTCTGCACCCATGCTGCGGTTCTCAGAGGTGGACTTGGAGTAGCGGAGATTTCCGATCAGGTCGGCGGAATAGAAATTTCCAACTGTGGATGGCAAAAGTTGCATGATTCGTTTTTCCGTCGTCTCTCTCTTTCCGAACCTTCATCTCCCTTCGCAGCACCCCCAGTGCGTTGAGGACCTATGGCTGACCAGAAGAGTCACGACTCACCGGCCCCGGAGAGCGACCTCCCTCCTCAAGTTGACGTAAGCCGTACGAACGTGCGTGAAACGCCACCTCCGAGTTCCGCAAGCAGTATGGATAATGCGGCTACCACGCCCTCGGTGTCAACGCTAGTGGACATCTACGACATCGAGGCCGTAGATCCGGTATATCAAGCCAAATCCCACGCGATCAGCTGTGCCATCCAACAGATCGGTATGGGCAAGTACCAGGTATGGAGTCCATACCGCATTTGGGGTGCCTCAAGTGCGTTCCGCTGAAAGAGTCTCTTCGGGACTCTGCCCCTCCAGTGGTGGTTGTTTGTCGTTGCTGGCTTTGGGTGGTTCAGGTACGCCTCCCAGAGTGTTGTTACCGTATCCAGACCCTTGTTCACTTCGAGCTTGTACTTACAGTGACAGCGTGTGGCCTGTGCGTTCAAGCTAGACCCCACCTCACCACACCAATTAATAACAATTCCCAGCTCTTGTCGGGTCTGGTACTGACCCCAGTCGTCGCGGAATTCGGATTCAATGCGCCCTATCTCTCCTTAGCTCTTAACGTCGGCCTTTTTGTCGGTGCAGTTGTCTGGGGTATCGGGTGTGATGTTTGGGGGAGACGTTGGTCCTTTAATATCACCCTCTTCTTGACCGGTGTATTTGGTCTGGCCAGCGGAGGGTCAGGAAACTTTATTACCCTCGCCTCACTCTTCGCGGTCTGCGGTTTTGGGGTTGGTGGGAACTTACCGGTAGACTCTGCCGTCTTCCTTGGTTAGTACCTTCATCTCCCGTCTTTCGGGGTATTCCTTTCGTCTGATCGTGCATGTCTATTTCGCCTCACAGATATCGTGCCGGCGTCCCACCAGTATCTACTCACGGTCATGTCTGGGTGGTGGTCGGCGGGGCAGCTCCTTGGGAGTTTGGTACGCTACTCTCACGGTTCTTGAAGATTCGAAATGCTGGAGACTAGACCAACAGGTGGCCTGGCCGTTGATCGTCAATTTTTCATGCCAGACCGACGCCGTGCCGTGCGCTCGGGCTGACAACATGGGATGGAGATACCTGATGTTCACACTTGGTGGATTGACGCTCCTCTTGTGGTTTGTGCGCTTCTTTGTTTTCAGGTTCCATGAGAGCCCAAGATATCTCATTGGGAGAGGACGAGACAAGGAAGCAGTAGAGGCTATCCATAAGATTGCCAAATTCAACGGGAAGGCAGAACGGTGCACGCTCACGGTCGGGGATCTGCGGGAAGCCGCTCGAGGAGGACCTACTAAGGACTCATCTGATTTTCCAGTTCAAGAAGTTAGTGATGGCGATTACGTTCCCGCGGGGCAAGAGGTCGGTAATGCGAAGAGGAACAAAGGGCTCTTATCGAGTGGCTCGCACCTTTCTGGCTCGCACGTCAAAGCACTATTCGCGACGACGAAGATGGCGTGGTCCACAAGTCTATTGATTGTGATATGGGGAACAATCGGGTTGGCGTCAACATTGTACAACAGTTTCCTTCCGTACATGTAGGTATCTCCTCTCGTATTCGTGGTGCTGGCCTGATCGATCTCACAGCCTGTCGAGGAGAGGGGAGGTATATGGAGACGGATCCTTGTACACGACATACCGAAACGTACGTCATCCGCTTCATAGTCCCGAACATCCAATTTCAACGGATGCCACGTCTTCTTATTTTCAGCAAGTAATCCTGAGCGTTCTGGGTGTTCCTGGGTGCCTGCTTGCAGGATGGGCCGTAGAACTCCCGAACTTTGGTCGCAGAGGGACGCTAGCTGTTTCTTCAGGCAAGCAAACGTATTTGCCCTTCCTGGGTTACATTATTCAACGAGCTTCCGCGTGAAATCACGGGCCCTCTTCTTCAGCTTTGGCAGGCGTCTTCTTGTTTGGGAGCACGACGGCGAGGAGTAGTCAGGGATTATTGGGGTGGAACTGTGGATATTCGTTTTGCAGCAACGTGAGCGCTCAGCGAGAAATGGTCGGTGGCGCTAATGATGATGGGGCTCTTTAGATCATGTATGGGGTCTTATATGCAGTCTCACCAGAGATCTTTCCTGCAAAGGACAGAGGAACCGGAAACGGACTGACAGCCACCGCTACAAGGCTCTTTGCTATCTTGGTATGTAAACATTGTCCCATACTTTTAGTTACTTTCCCTCAGTCCTCCAATCCACCCGTTTCTGCAATCTTCCAACGGTCCATCTGACCTTTGTTCTGACCACACCCTCTTCACATTTCTGCAGTCACCGATCATCGCGTTGTACGCAGATCTTACAACTGCAGTTCCAGTATATGTCAGCGGGGGCTTGATCCTATTCGCTGGAGCGTTGGCTTTGGCGCTGCCTTTCGAACCACGCGGGAAGGCCTCTCTCTAGTTCAACTATCCCGTGTCATTCTTGGTTTCATGGGTGAATACAAACAGAAAGCTGATGGCTCTGTGAATTGATTCAAGCGGCTCCCCTGCGTGCCGGTGGGTCACCTTTGTGATAGATTCTACCTCGATCTCCCATCTCCAGCGATACCGGAGGCGCACAATGCGGAATAGGAACAGACCATCACTATGTTTCGTGCTTCGTACTATATCAAGGACCTTCCAAAGCCTTGTGGCGTGGCCTGGGAGGTGGCGTCGATCTTGACCCCGGAATGCAGTCTGAAGAGCCTGATTGAGTAAGCCTGGGAAATTTTACCGGGAGGAACCGTGTCGGAAAAGAGGGAAAAAACGGGTATTCGCGCCCAGATTTCTTGCTGGGTGGACTACGGACCCGGTAGACTACCACAGCCACCGGGCTTCCCCGCACGGAACCAAGACAGATAACCGCTCCCCCCGGCCCCCACAATCGTGTTCATGGGTGACCCTTGCTGTCGGTTTTATTGGTGGTCTCGTGGGAGACATTTCCCCCGTTTTCTCGGCAGTCCAACCATACGGGTGGAGATGCTGCGCTGGAGTGCTTGGGTAAGGTTTGGTGTGGACATGGTTGATGTCTCTCACTGGGAGGGCTATCTGAATGTATGTATGCACACCTGTATAATGTGGCGCAAAATGCTCAATGGATATTTAAAGACATTTGGAGCAACCAAGGCGCGATGGTCGAGTAGCCGCCGTTCAGAAGATCGCTTGATTTGCAGTCCTCAAGGCCAGGCTCGTCGGTGTTGCGTGATCACATTAGCGGTCTCCCGCTTGCTTGCGATTTTGAAGTGGATAGCGGGGCGTTCTCGGTGGAAGTTGCTGACCGGTTTTCTGACCGCAGTGATAGCAATTGGGTTCTACCCACCATCACCACCAACTTTTGGGGAAGTTGATTGGGTTGACCCCGTGATAGCGAACGAATCTACTGCTCCCTGCCAAATTCCCGTTGGACACGCATGACAACTTTGGCCGCGGTGCAATGTGGGGTTTAGATCCCATCGCGGGAGCTGTAGCTTTGCATTCGAGTGTTGGCTCCACAATCAGCGTACGTTCAACGGTTATCAGGTCAGGAGATTACCACGGATGAACATTATCGCGGGTGGACTGATGCGGTTTGTATTCTTGGTTGCAGGGCGATCGAGCCCGGGTAGTAGAGAAAATGATTTCCATCTCATCGATTCGAACTCATGACCTCTGTTCTCATCGGTGACGCGATCTTGGCTACATCCGGATGAAGTGAAGAGCAGCGATGAAATCCGTTCCCGGTTCCAGGGCTTGGGTTAAAACCCACGTGTCCGGATTCATCGTTCGAGCACCGGTCCTCCCCTCTCCATCAACGTGCCCCTCCACTAACGCAAGTTGGGTTGTTCTTCTGAGTATTCAGTGTAATGGAGAGGGAGAAGAGCTGTCGGTGACCCTTCTACGCCACTATTCATTGCATACAGCTAACGCTCACGCGCTACCAGCTTTGGATTCTCCAGCTTCCCCTGCTGATGGGCAACTTGCTCAGCTCGGATACGATGGGAAGGCCACCGCCAAGGAGATGTACCCGGACATTGACGAGTCAGCGTTGATCCGGAAGATTGATCTCCGGGTTGTTCCCATCCTCTGCCTGCTGTTTTTTTTTGCTTTCTTGGATCGGTTCAACATAGCCAATGCTGCCGTCTATGGAATGAGTAGCGAGCTTAAATTGGTTGGCGACCAGTACAATGGCGCTCTCACGATTTTGTAAGTGATTGACACACTTCGTGACGTTGTGTTCTGTGTCCTCAGAAAATTCACGAAATTCACTCTTTAACACGTAGCTTTGCACCATACATCTTGTTTGAAATTCCGGGGAATTTGTTGCTCAAGCGCTTCCGGCCCCACGTCTGGCGTAAGTTAAACTCATCATTGATCTTCAGCCACGCGAATGCTAACTTTCCGTTTTGTCAGTCTCCGCATGCTTGTTTATTTTCGGATGTGTCACTATCGCTCAGGGTTTCGTCAAGAGCTACTCTGGACTCCTCGCCACTCGTTTCTTCTTGGGTTTAGCTGAAGCCAATGTTTTCCCTGGGAGTTTCTATCTCATTGCCATGTACGTCCTCCCTCTCCCAAACTAGGGGTGCAACGGTTCTGAGATTTTCAACTAGGTGGTACAAGCGTAGCGAGGCTCAGAAGCGTTTCACCTTCTTTTTCTGCTCCACAAGTCTCGCTGGTGCGTTTGGTGGTCTTTTGGCCTACGGTATCTCCAAACTCGAGGGTACAGCCGGATTGGCCAGCTGGCGATGGATATTCATCATTGGTGTGTTTGTTTTTCCTCTCCCCGTACTTATGTATTGATTTAACTTTGTGATTCTAGAGGGACTTATGACTGTTGGATGCGCCATTGCCGTGTTTTTCCTCGTTGCTGGGTTCCCTGAGGAAGCCGAGTGGCTGTCCAGTAACGAGAAGGCCTTTGTCAAGGCCAGGCTCATTGAGGACATCGGTGACTCTCAGCTCAATGCCAAGACGACTTGGAGGGATGTTCTTGGTGTCTTCAAGGATTTCAAAATTATCCTCGGTGGCTTCATGTACTTCGGTCTCACCGTTCCCGGATATGGTTATGCCTACTTCGCCCCTGCCATCCTCCGGTCTTTCGGGTTCAGCCCCGTTAAGACTCAACTCTACTCTGTCTCTCCTTGGGTTGCCACCTTTGTGCTGAGTATGATCGTCGCTACTTCCTCTGATTATTACAAGAGGAGGTTCATCTTCATCCTCCCAATGCTGCTCGTTTCCGTCGTTGGGATGGTCATCCTCTTGACTATCCAAGACAACGTGCATGTGAGATATGGAGCGTTGTTCTTGACCGTTATGGGCGAGTACGCTGCTGCTCCTATCATCATTTGTTGGTTCAGTGCTAATCGTGAGTCAACATCGATGCCTTCCTCTAATTCATCATTTGATATCCCTCTTCAATAGTCGGCGGACACTTGAGGCGCAGCGTTGGCACGGCATTCCAGATCGGCTTCGGTAATTGTGGTGGGATCATCGCTACCTTCAGTTTCTTGGCCAGTGGTGCTCCCAAGTACATCAAAGGCTATTCCCTCTCCCTTGGATTCATCGGTTTCTCCGCCATCAGTTGTACCCTCTACTTCTTCGCCCTCATCTCCGAGAACCGCAAACGTGCTAGGGGTCGGAGCGAGCATTCCGGCAAGAGCGAGGAGGAGAAGGCCAGGCTGGGTGACTTGAACCCGGACTATCGCTACATGCTCTGATTTCATTTATCACGTACACGCGGACTTCGCTTGCTAATACCCCGCCCGACAACATGTCCTGGGAATGTAATATCTACTAGTACTATAGACATTATTAGATTTGACTTGACAATCCGTAGTTCCCCTTTTCTTATCCCACGAAGGTTCAGTCGCGTAGCCATCCCCCGAGATATGTAACTACGTCACAGGTTGGCCTCGAGAACGGCCGGAGTCCCAGATATCTACGTGGTGATATACTGAGCGTGACTGAGATGGACAGATTTGCGAGGCTATGTTAGTGTCAAGTTGTGACGCACCCGGGCCACAACGGGGCGATATCCACGTGTGGTCGTAGCTTGAAACTGAGACTGAGACCACCCGAATGACCGTCGCGAAGAGATTGATTACACCCCACGTCCTTTAACATCGGAGAGGTTTAGGACTGTACACAGGAACAACGGGCGACCGGCGCCAGGTATGCACGTACAGTAAAGTACAACAATTTTACCTACATACTACCGTATGGGTGTGCGAAACCCGTGGAGCGTCATCGCAGCCAACACGGTTAAAGTAAAGTTGTCGTGACTACAGGAGAAATTTCACCTGAAAACTAGTACTGAAAGCTGCAAGGGCGAGTGGTAAAGAAAAAGGTATTC
>Ga0307513_10002306_pt1 | contig 26623 bp, 24 predicted proteins | sample 15_EM_MG_FD_202174 | JGI IMG/M metagenome (GOLD analysis project Ga0307513, IMG submission 202174) | Populus trichocarpa ectomycorrhiza microbial communities from riparian zone in the Pacific Northwest, United States - 15_EM | ecosystem: Host-associated > Plants > Roots > Unclassified | place...
CGCGTTTGAAAGAACCGTCGTTTTAATTCACGTTCGGTTAAGCATTTATGCGGATTTATCGGTCGGACAAGTCGAATGCAGCGTTGATGAACGCCTCAATCTCCTTCTTATGTTGGAGCTAAAATAAATAAAAAATCAGCGTCGATCAAGGAACAACAAGAATGGCACCCAGCGCCGCCCAAAACAAAGACTAGAATAGAAACCCACCTTGCTTCCGGTGGCGACTGAACTCGTGGGCTCCCTTCCAGCATAGAAGGGGTATTTGCCTCTATGATGCTCCGTTCGACTGGCAGCGGTATAAATCCTAGGCCCGACATAACTCCATGCGCCATTATTAAGAGGCTCCTCTTGACACCATAGCAGACTCGCGTTGGGGTACTTGTCGAGGTGTGGGGTGATCTGGGCGAAGACAAGTGAATATAAGATTGTATCAAGTAACTAAAAAGAGAGACGAACCAGATCATAAGGGAACGGCGAGAGCTGCTCGATGCGGCTGATAGCAATATCCGTGATACCACGCTCCTCGCGCGCCTTTGTGAGCGCAAAGTAGACTTGACCTGCAGATCGGATCGATTATCAGCAATTAAGTTCCACCCTACAGCACGAGACAACGCACCCGAGCACAAAATGTGCCTTTTAACTTCCTCAGGAGCAACCAATGCCGACGAAGGCTCAGGGAGGTAGCGCAGGAAGTTTGTGTCGCCAACCATCTCTTCAAGGTTGGAACGAGCTTCGGGGTGGCGCAAGAGACTCTTCGAGAAGAAGAGGATGAGCTGATTGAGGAAAAAAAAAGAATGTTAGCAGTTTGTATAAGAGACAGTATTCATTAGCTATGCGTACAGGTTTACGGAAGTCGCGGTTAATCTGACGACGGAGGACGTGGAACTAGGAGAAAGGAAATTTGTTAACATCATTTCTTCACGAAGAAAGAAGAAAATTGCGCACATAGTTGGCTGGTGTGCTGGAGAGTAACACGAGATCATCAACACAAGCAAGATAAAAATGAACAATGAATAACTTACGTTGGGTAAACAACTTGCATATTACAATCCTGATGCTGCCTCTCGACCTTCTCTGGAGAGGGGAAATGAAGCGGATGATCATCACACAATTGCAAGAACCGCTCAATCCTCCCACTCGAATGCTCCGGGCCTTGTCCATCATACCCATGTGGGAGCGAAACAACCAAGCCAGTGCGCTGTAACCACTTCCTCTCACCCGCAGCAATAAACTGATCGATGATACACTGCGCATTATTCGCAAAGTCACCAAACTGCGCCTCCCACATCGACAAAGCATCAGGCGAGACGAGTGAATATCCGAGCTCGAAGCCGAGAGTACCAAACTCGGACAGAGAAGAGTTGCAAATGACGAAGCGGGCTTGCGAGGAACCGAGGTTGTTAAGCGGGACGAACTGCTGCTCGTTGACCTGGTCGTGGATCACAGCGTGGCGCTGAGAGAACGTACCGCGCTCAACGTCTTGGCCAGACACGCGTACATGGATGTGCTCGAGAGCCAGTGCGCCAAAGGCGAGCGCCTCGGCGGTCGACCAGTCGATATTGGTGCCCTCCTCGACGGTCTTGCCGCGCGTGGCGAGGATGCGGGCGAGGTTACGATGAGGCGTGAAGCCAGCGGGGTAAGACGAAATAGCCTTGCCGATACGCTTGAGTGTGCCCTCCTCCGCACCAGTGGGTCGGGTAGGAAGGGTGCGCTCTGCGAGCTGTTTAGGCGAAGGGAATCCCTGCCAGGCAGTAGACAACCACTCCTTGCTCGTGGGTACGTAGTCCTTAGCAGCAGCAGCAGCTTTCTCCATCATGCCCCACACCCACGTCTTGTGCTCCTCAATGTCCTTCTCGGTGAATGTACCGCGGCCGACGAGGAACTTGGTGTACTGCGTGAGAGGAGTGGGTTGCTTCTTGATGGCCTCGTACATCCTTGGCTGGGTGAAGCTCGGTTGGTCGGTCTCGTTGTGTCCATACCGACGATAACAAACGATGTCGATGACAACGTCCCTCTTGTATTTCGCACGATAGTCGGCGGCGAGCTGGCACACAAAGTTCACGGCCTCGACGTTGTCACCATTGACGTGGAAGATGGGCGAGTCGATGGACTTTGCGATGTCGGAGGGGTAAGGGGTGGAACGTGAGAAACGAGGGTCGGTGGTGAAGCCAATCTGGTTGTTGACGATGAGGTGGATGGTTCCGCCGGTACCGTAGCAAGGAAGGTTGTGAAGTCCCATGGTCTCATAAACAACACCTTGGCCTGCGAATGCAGCATCTCCGTGAAGGAGGACACCCATGGCGGTGGTATGGCTGGTCTCATCGTCCTCAAAATGTTGAAGGGCGCGAGTTTTTCCAAGGACGACCGGATCCTCGGCTTCCAAGTGCGAAGGATTAGCAACGAGCGATAAAGATACTTTTTTTCCGGACGGAGTCGGGCGGACATAATTTGCTCCGAGATGGTACTTGACGTCTCCCGCGGGCGAATCATCTGCCTCATCTCCTGAGAACTCGTTGAGAATGGCCTCGATGGGTTTCCGAATGACATTGGCGAGAACGTTGAGGCGACCACGATGGGGCATACCCATTGTGATGTGCTTCACGCCGTTTTCGACGGAACGGTCGATGAGGGCCTTCATACCGGGGATGAGAGCTTCGCAGCCCTCGAGACCGAAACGCTTCTCGTTGGGGTATTTGCTGGCAATGAATTTCTCAAACGACTCGGACCAGATGAGACGGTCGAGGATCATGCGTTTTTCATCGACGGTGTAGTTCCAGGGTTTTGGGACCTCTACGCGCTCACGAATCCAGTCGCATTGTTCTTTGTCCGGGATATGAATGTACTGAATACCAACAGCGCCACCTGTAAAAAAAGAATTATTAACAAAAGGCTGGTTATTTAAAAAAGAAAAAATGACCGACTCACAGTATATCCGTTTGCAAAGCTTAATGATCTCGCGAAGCTTCATGGTCGTGTTTTCTTCCGTGGCGAAATGGGGTAAAATTCCAGGGCCAAGAGTGATATCTTTATCAAGGTCGCGTTCAGTGAAACCGTATCGACTGAGTTCCAGCTCAGGAGGTTTTACGTCTGCTAGGTCCGTGTCGAGGATACCGAGTGGATCGAGCTCGGCGAGATGGTGACCACGAACTTGGTAGGCACGGACTAAAAGTTGGACCTATACACGTTATAAGAAAGATATAAGAGAAAGTGGACCTTTAAACCTACTTTCAAATGGACATCGAGTTCCGCACCTTGTCCGACGTGTAATGCCGGAGCACCATCCGCCGGATGTGGAAGGTGATTTGTGGGCGGTGGTTGGAATGCCTGAGAGCTTGGAAGACCCTTATCGAGACCAGAGAAATACACGTTCCAAGATGGGTGCACTGATTTTGGGTCCTCCTTCCATAGGCGGTACATTTCGTCAGCATAGTAAGCGTTGGTGCCATTGGCAAAGAGGTCGTTCGCTGAAGGACCCTGGGCGAGCGATGCCAGGCTACGAATTGGACGGGGAGTATAGCGCGCTAACCGCGGCGCAGTGCAGAGACGCCCGACGACGCGCCTTGTTAACATGATGAGTGCTGAGAGACAGTGAGAACCGGAGCTTCTCCTCGTCGTCGTCACGTCACGTGCAGGCTCCGATCCGCTGCAACCCGCGACTACCCCCCAATAACTTCTTTTCTATACCCTTCGCTTGATTATTTCTCGTACATACTGTTCAGTAGCTAGCGATACCGCTCTTTCGATGGTCGTCCAAGTTGCCTCTGTAACGTAATTAGCTATTATTCAAGTATGACTATTAACCCGTAGTAGCCGGAATTGCAAGTACTTTCACCCGTTCGCATTACCTTTCACCCTGTGAGGGAATGGCATGCAAGGTCGCCGGTCCACTTTCACCCGAACCCAAGATACGACACGATTGAAAGCGAATATTACTATACATGCGACTCTAAGATAGATATATAACAAAAATATTCAATAGTCTTCATCACCCTCGTTTCCTGGATAGTATAACTGCAGCATACCGAACAAAAATAGTCCAATTGTGCAAGCAGATCAGCATGGTCCGGAGCAGTGAGAGAAGGCGTGTGGTGCAACAGGTGGCGACGGCAACGGTGAAGAATCCCCGGTAAATCCTCCAATCGTTCGTGCACTGTGAGATGCAAGGCACAGAAAGGCCGTTCCAATGCACGATGGTAATCAACGAGTGTGGCGGGGGCGACAAACGGTGAGTATCTGCCGGTGTAAAATTTTATGATGAAGTCCGGCTTGAGAGATGTCTCATGAGTAGTTCATACCTACGTCAAATAAATTAATAAGAGAAATAGAGCAGTGGAAATTACGCACGTAAGCATCGTCACAGCACTATTAGGCACGGTGCGAAGCAAATTAATCGACAGGCCTTTATACAACGCAGTCCATCCTTCCTTATAGATCAACTTCCTTGTGGTATAAACGATGCCACCCTTGTGCTGTTTGACCATCCCGTCGGACGAAATATCGTCCGCAAGCGGTCGACGTTGGGTTTGCAGGCGAGTCCGAATAACTTCATGAGGGTATGTCACGATTGACGCCGTCATCTTGGATATTGCAGAGCAAACAAGAATCGTTTGGCTTGTGATGAAGTCCGAGTCGCCTTCTACAGGAGGGAATGAGTGACCAAGAAGGTTCGGGAGGCAAGAGACTCACGCGACCATACTTTCAGTTGTTCATAAAGCGGAAATTGCACCGCGACGTGCGTAATTCCCAGAAGACTCGGAACGAGACCACGATAAAATGCACGTGGGCCTTCCGTCCGCCAGATCGTGAGGGCAGCATCCAGTGTGTGCCGATATCGAACCTCGCCCTTCAGTTGTGTCTATAGCCATTCCAAATGATTCAATACACCACTTAAAACAAAAGAAAGAATTTACACACCATGAACCGTGTTTTGATTACCCAAAGCGGATTCGTACAAATCGTGCTCGCCGCGCCAGCTGTCATCGCCGATAAAATGTGCAACGTCCAAGGATGCTCGCGAGCCACAGGTTGATACCCTTTGACCTGCGCTGCAGGGTATAGTCGCTCATTCGGTTTCGCGGATTGCATCCCGACGGAAGTCTCTCCAAACGCCGTCTTGATCCCATCGTAAACCGCAAAGTAGATAGCCCAAGTGGGGAGGTACCCGAGTATGGTTGGTCCAAGACCGCGGTAGAAACCTCGCAATCCGTTTTCCACGAAAACATCCTTCACAGTACCTGATGAGAACAGAATGACCCAAACATTGAGCTTCACGTTATTCGCAGATTTAGAAAGCCAAACGTACCAAGAACCCCCAAATACCCCAGCTCCCCTTGAATCGCCCTCTGCGCTTGCAATTTCGTCTTGACCACATCCAAAGGACATGTCGCGATACTAGCCACCAATCCACCGCCAGCGCCGGCTGTTCCACCCACCCACCCAAAGCAGTCAACATCAGCAACCAGGGACCCATGAATTGGTGGTCTGACGAGCTAAATAAACTCACCCATCATGCTAGTGGCAGTCCATTTGCCTGGCTGTTTCCGCCTTGGTGACTGTGTTTGCCGAGCGGGGTCCGTTCCCATATCTCTGCCCCGACGCCTCTGCGCGGGGATCTGGGAAAAGACGTGCTGCTGGTCGTCGTCGTCCTTAACAGTAAGTGCAGGATGCAGGATATAACCAGATTTCTTTTTAATTTTTCCATTCTGACTTATCATTTATGGTCCCGGGTTCCGCCGGGTAGCCGTCGCGCTTATCACCTTATCTCGTGAAGGTTATCATGGGACCATAAAATGAAATATTAAATCACGCTCGACGGTCAGCGGCCCGGGCATAATTCGGCAATCTCCAGAATGCACACGCGTCGTTGAACGACGCGTCAGTTCCTCTCTAAAGACCACCATGGAGACCTCCTTTGCGATTACAGGTAAAGGCTACCTGATCATGGCCGCCGACACAACAGCCGCCCGATCCATTGTAAAAATGAAGATCGACGAGGACAAGATCAAAACCCTCAGCCCCCACCTTCTCATGGCATACTCAGGCGAGCCAGGTACATCCATTTTCTAACTTTATCCCTCTACAAAACTCACAGACGCAACTAGGCGACACCGTTCAGTTCGCTGAATACGTCGAGCGTAACATCCGCCTGTACCAAATCCGCAACCTCTACCCTCTCCGACCAGCTGCCGCCGCTTCGTGGATTCGCAGAGCACTCGCAGAATCTCTTCGATCGCGCAAGCCCTATTCCGTTAACCTCCTATTGGGTGGGTACGACACAGCGACCCACGACCCACATCTCTACTGGATCGATTATCTTGGTACGATGGCGGAAGTACCCTTCGCAGCCCACGGATACGGGTCCTACTTTGCTCTAAGTTTGTTGGATCGGTGCGTTCTCGTTCCTCTCTATAAACCAACATCAATCTAAAATTATCTACCAGCTACCATAATCCAGAAGCTACCCTCGAGGAAGGGCTTGACACCCTCCGGCGCTGCTTGGATGAGGTCTCGAAGCGTTTGGTTGTCAGTCCAGGGAAATACAAAGTGAAGATCGTGGATAAAGATGGTATTCGGGAAATAGAACTGTAGCGTTTGTACTATTAATTCATTCTGTTTTCATGCTGCCGACAGCAACAGGCTTCCTTGGGGATCCAGATGTTTTGTAGTTTTTTGTTCTCTCAGAATTTTTGAACAAGGATCAATGAAATAGCAATAGAAATAGCATTATGACTACGGAGAATCTACTAGCAATAATTTGTTACTATATTAGGGCTGAATTAGAAACAAACCATGATCTGGGCTGAGATATTTGCCACCATGACCGTACGGCGGCGGGGTCTCAGCAATCTCTTCCCCACAACCGAGCACTCAAAATATTCGACAACATCTTCTCGCCATTGAGCTAGAAATAGGCGAGCCAATTCCACATACATTACGGCATGACTGCTTTATTTGATGTTTCAGTGCGTCGGCTGGCCGGGCTGTACAATGCGTAGCCCGATCCCTGTTGCGTTCTCGACATCTGTAGGTAATTCACCCCCGTTGGTGAGTCGTAACAACGAGCTCTGCCAGTATTAGCATGTATTTTTAGTAGAGCGGAAGTTAGCTACCATACTCCATTAATTTTTTTGTCAGGGCATCACCAACTCTGCTATTTTTTGCCCTTGCATCGCTTCGAAAATGGACGGTCATAATGAGTCAAGCTCCACGTTGACATATAAGCCGCGAAATAAATTGCAAGGACCTAAAGGTTATCAAAATGCTACCCACAATGAAACTGCGCCCCACTTCCGCATTTCTGCTGTCTCTATTGAGTCTCGCCAATTCCTTTTCTGCTGGCCAGCTGGTTGGGAATTCCGTCACACTCGATTGTGAGTACACGCGCATGCCTCTTTGATAGAATAGACCAGGCTTTCTGACCCCTGTCTTGTCTCCTACCAGACGGAACTTTCAATGGCCTCCGTAACGAATCCACAGGAATAATATATTTTCGCGGAATCCGTTTTGCAGACCCGCCTCTTGGAGACTTGAGATGGAAAGCACCTGTTGTCCCGCCGACTAAGCATCTAGGAGTGGTTAACGCAACGCGCGTAAGTTTAGGCGCTTCCCCGACAATCTGATGCAAAAAGAGTTAACGCCAAGCGATTTTTGTTGTAGTTTGGCGAGATGTGTATTCAAGCAACGACTCTGAACATATCTTCAAACGGAATGTCAGAAGACTGTCTTTTCGGAAATGTAATTACTCTTTTTCTGCACGCTAACCCACACCTCGACTGGCTGAATCATCTGTCAGGTATATATCCCTCTCAACACCACCGTGAACGACACACTCCCCGTTATGGTATGGTTCCACGGTATGAATATTCTTTGCAATTCCTTCTGATCTCCATTGATTTTCGAGTCTTAGGCGGTGGATTCCAGCTAGGAAGTACGCATGACGCCCCTCCCGAGTTGTTGATGCACTCGTCCACAAAACCTTTCATATTTATCTCATTTGAATATCGGCTTGGGTCTTTCGGTTTTCTTGGTACGACAGTGTTTCTCCACGGGTTCGAATAGAATATCAGAACTGAGTCATATACAAGGTGGGGGCGATGTAAAGGAGAATGGCACATCAAACGCTGGCCTGCTTGATCAAGTGCGTAACATATCACTCCATCAACTGCCTCCCACAGCCAACCTGATTTTATATTAGAGGGGTGCCCTTTGGTGGGTTCAACGATACATCCATTTGTTCGGCGGGGATAAAAGGTGACGTCCTATTCCTTGATTGCGTGCCATTTCCGGACCACAACTCCACAGAAAAATAGCCAAGTCACAATTTGGGGTCAATCAGCTGGTGCAGGATCGACATTCTTCCAGGTATAATTCTTTTTAATTTATAACACAATCCAAGTTCATGAATGGCCCACATTAACATTTTAGCTCATAGCAAATGGTGGAAATAACGAAGGCCTCTTCCATGCAGCGATGGGGGACAGTTCGTCCTTAAATTTTTTCCCTCCCTCCGACGGATCGTATGCAAATAGTATTTATCAGCAATTCGTGGGCTTTTCGTACGTCGTTTTTCACAGACTTGAGTCTTCTCACTTCCTTACTTTGAAATGACAGAGGGTGTGCTAACCAAGGCACAAACACACTCCAGTGCCTCCGTTCAGCCTCTACTGAAACACTAACTCTAGCAGGAAAGCAAGTGCTTTTAGCACGCCCTGCAACCCTTTATGTCTTTGCACCGAATTTAGATGGAGATTTTATCAGAGAGCGACCAGTTGAAGCCTTAAAGTCGGGAAATTTTGCCCGTGTTCCGGTTCTCTTTGGGTTTAACTCTAATGAAGGATTAGGATGGTCCGCGAGCCTTGCTGATCCATCCGCGAACACCTCAATGCCTAATGCCACAGAGGAAACGGTATCCAATTTCTTGCGGGGGCAATACGCCACCTTAAGCAATGCGCCATTCTGACTCATTCAATGACGCTGTCAAGTTGTACCCCTTGGAAGATTATGCCAACTCGTTCAGCTTGCAAGGTCAGCAAATGTATGGTGAATGTCGGTTTATCTGCACAGCGCCCATGGTCACTGGGGCTGCGATCACGAAATCAAATAGGGCTTTTCTATATCAGTGAGACTTCTTTTGCATAAACAAGATTCCAGACTTATTACGCGATCGTCAAGCTACGATAACCCTCACATTGGGTCATTCCACGGTGCCGATCTGGAGGCCTTCTTCGGTCCAACAACAAATGCAAATGCCGATGATTTGGCTCTCTTTGAAGCGATGAGGGAGTATTGGACATCCTTCGTCACAACGGGTCAGCCGTCTGCTAAGAATGGCACTGTGTGGAAGGTGTATACTCTCATATTCCTTTTACTTTCAAAATATTGACCGAACTTTGGTTAGCCTGTACTTGAGACGACAGGCAGCCCATACATTTTTCTTCACCCCGGTGGAATTGCAATGAATGAAACGAGCGCAAATTTAACTACGCGTTGCTCGTTCTGGCATAACCTCAGTGTAGAGATCCTGACTTAGTGTAAACCTTTGTGTAAACTTTAGGTGTACGTCGAGTTGGCTGGTCAATGGAAAGTCATGGACGGATGGGTTGATTTCCTCGCCCAGCAGAAAGTAGATAAAGCCTACATCCGATCTTAAAGTGGTCCGTTTGTCAGACTCATCCACGTGTTAGGTGCCCAAAGCCTGCACCTACTAAGGAGTATCGTGTCGCTCCGGTCCGCTGCGCGCTTAATGTGTCGCTTCCTGAATATGTGAATAGATGTAGCTTCATGACAAATTCATTATCTCATTTTTCTGCCCTTCTAATAAACCTTGATGGGATTCAGAACCTTGTGATGCTCGCTGGCTGATGTATGATACAAGTGGAGCTACATATGCCATTTTATTCAACAACTTATCTCTCATAAAATAAAATAATAGAAGGGGGGGACTGGAAGATTTAAAATGTTTGAACAGAACTAGACAACGCCCTAGTACAGTATTCCTCGGGCCATACCGGATATAATAGGCAGTTACCCCCATATGTGCGGGTCATAAACAAATTTTGAACCCCCAGCCAAATTATCAAAACCGTCATCAAAACCCACACTGCCACACCTTGGGTCGTAACCAAGAGAATACAGAATGACAGCACAAAGAAGGCCACGCCAGTCATGTTGACAATAAATTCTCCGAAGTTAGTATCCAAAGAGTGGTCCATGAAATGCAGGAGCCTGCCCAGATCGTCGGGGATGTTACAGCATTTTGCGTCGCCAGATCCAGGAAAGCGAGTTATGTCACATAAACGGAATTCCTTGCATATGGTATTAAACTCATTTGCTGTTTTACACCAGGCCCGCGCAGATATGAGTGCAAACACGGCGCCTATGATGATGAGGGAGAGGCCGCTGAAGGAGAAAAGGTTCATTGCAGCAATAGCGGGGGTGGGGATATCGGAAAAGTCAGGGATGTTCCATGCGATGACCTGGACCAATAATATTTCCATGAAAGCGAACGAAAAGGGACTTAAAGAAAATATTAATGGATACTTGTATAGATAAACTCGGATCAACTTGACACTCACAATGACAGCCGTCTCTATTTTTTGCATTGCAGTAGCATTCAATACACCAGAATGTCGCCCACTCCAGCGAGAGAGAAGTCGTTTATGTTCATGGCACAATTCTCCCCGCGCCTTTGTCGCTTTTTCATTATCAATATGTTCGAGCGAACTGAATTCTGGAGTCTGCATAACTTGGATGTTCTCGGCACGGTCGCTGGGGCTTAGCGGGCTCGGAACTGGTAGAAACTGGAGAGCTCCAGGTCCAAGATCAGCACTGATGGGAGTTTCGATGGAGAGACATGTTCGCTTGGTTTAATGGGAGAATGATGGGCGTGGGCGCTTGACTTCGTATTATGTAAGCGAGATCCTAGGGTTTACACTAAGTCAGGATCTCTACACTGAGGTTATGCCAGAACGAGCAACGCGTGGTTAAATCTGCATTCATTTCCTCCATTGCAATTCCACCGGGGTGAAGAAAAATGTATGGGCTGCCTGTCGTCTCAAGTACGGGCTAACCAAAGTTCAGTCAATATTTTGGAGGTAAAAGGAATGTGAGTAAGCACCTTCCACGCAATGCTATTCTTAGCAGACGGTTGGCCAGTCGCGACGAAGGATGTCCAATACTCCCTCATCGCTTCGAAGAGAGCCAAATCATCGGCATTTGCATTTGATGGCGGACTGAAGAATGCCTTCAGATCAGCGGCGTGGAATGACCCAAGGTGGGGATTATCGTAGCTTGACGATCACGTAATGAGTCTGGAATCTTGTTTATGAAGAGGAAGTCTCACTGATATCGAAAAACCTTATTCGATTTCGTGATCGCAGCCCCGGTGATCATGGGCGCCGTGCAGATATACCGACATTCACCATACATTTGCTGACCCTGTAACCTGAACGAGTTGGCATAATCTTCCAAGGGGTACAACTTGACAGCATCATTGAATGAGGCATTGCTTAAGGTGGCATATTGTCCCCGCAAGAAATTGAACACCGTTTCCTCTGTGGCATTAGGCATGGAGGTGTTCGCGGATGGATCAGTGAGCCTCGCGGACCATCTTGATCCTTCATTAGAGTTAGAGCCAAAGAGAACTGGAACACGGGCAAAATTTCCCGACTTTAAGGCTTCGACTGGTCGCTCTCTGATAAATTCCCCGTCTAAATTCGGTGCAAAGACATAAAGGGTTGCAGGGCGTGCTAAAAGCACTTGCTTTCCTGCAAGAGTTAGCGTTTCAATAGAGGCTGAACGAAGGCACTGGAGTGTGTTTGCGCCTTGGTTAGCACACCCTCTGTCATTTTAAAGTAAGGAAGTGAGAAGACTCAAGTCTGTGAAAAACAACATACGCAAAGCCAGCGAACTGCTGATAAATATTAGTTGCATAGGATCCGTCGGAGGGAGGGAAAAAACTGAGGGATGAACTGTCCCCCATCGCTGCATGGAAGAGCCCTTCGCTATTTCCACCATTTGCTATGAGCTAAAATGTTAACGTGGGCCATTCATGAATTTGGATTGCGTTATCAATTAAAATGAATTATACCTGAAAGAATGTCGATCCTGCACCAGCTGATTGACCCCAAATTGTGACTTGGCTATTTTTCTGTGGAGTTGTGGTCCGGAAATGGCACGCAATCAAGGAATAGGACGTCACCTTTTATCCCCGCCGAACAAATGGATGTATCGTTGAACCCACCGAAGGGCGCCCCTCTGATACAACAGCAGATTGGCTATGGGAAGCAGTTGTGGAGTGATGTGTTACGCACTTGATCAAGCAGGCCAGCGTTTAATGCGCCGTTCTCCTTTACATCGGCCCCACCTTGTACATAAGTCAGTTTTGATATCTCATTTGAACCTGTGGGGAAATACTGGCGCACCAAGGAAACCGAAAGGCCCAAGTCGATATTCAAATGAGATAAATATGAAAGGTTTTGTGGACGAGTGCATCAACAACTCAGGAGGGGCGTCATGCGTACTTCCTTGCTGAAATCCACCGCCTAAGACCCGGAAATCAATGGAGATCAGAAGGAATTGCAAAAAATCTTCATACCGTGAAACCATACCATAACAGGGAGTGTGTCGTTCACGGTGGTATTGAGCGGGATATATACCTGACAGATGATTCAGCCAGTCGAGGTGTGGGTTAGCGTGCATAAAAAGAGTCATTACATTTCCGAAGAGACAGTCTTCTGACATTCCATCTGAACCTGTGTTCAGAGACGTTGTTTGAATACACATGTCGCCAAACTGCAACAAAAATCGTTTGGTGTGAACTCTTTTCGCATCGGGAAGCGCCCAAACTTACGCGCGTTGCGTCAACGACTCCTAGATGCTTAGTCGGCGGGACAACAGGTGCTTTCCATCTCAAGTCTCCAAGAGGCGGATCTGCAAAACGGATTCCGCGAAAATATATTATTCCTGTGGATTCGTTACGCAGGCCATTGAAGGTTCCGTCTGATAGGAGACAAGACAGAGGTCAGAAAGCCTGGTCTATTCTATCAAGGAGGCATGCGCATGTACTCACAATCGAGTGTGACGGAATTCCCAACCAGCTGGCCAGCAGAAAAGGAATTGACAAGATGGTTGAAACTCAATAGAGAAACCAAAAATGCGGAAGCGGGGCGCAGTTTCATTGTGGGTAGCATATGATAATTTTTCTTTCCTTTTCGGCTTATATGTCATAAGTGGAGCTTGACTCGCTAGAACCATCAAGTTTCGAATTGACGTAAGGGCAAAAAATAGCAGAGTTGGTGGCATAATAAGGATGGTACGATGATGCGTGATGGGTCGATCTGCCTGACAACAAGAATGGACTATGGAAGCTAACTTGGCCTGGAATTTTTATAAATGTTTGGTAAACGTACTTCTTTTTCGCATATCGCATTTTCTTCAGTGCAACAAAACATACATGTTATGTAGGGTTTGGGCACCTAGACTGCCACCCTAAGTTTCGTGCGACATTTTTTGCACAGATTGTTTTGTGAAAATTGGTAAGCTGTTTCAGGATCTTGTTCAGGATAGTTATTTTCGGTTCCATAGCGAGATGAGAGTTCAATGATATCAAATATTTCGAGTGCTCGGTTGTGAGGCCGCGCTGTACGGTCATATTTGTAAGTAGTATCATCTCAGCCAGATCGATATATATTTGATGGTTTGTTTCTGATTCAGCCTGCCCTAATATAGTAATGAACTATTTGGTTTCGACACTTGGACCGGGCCCTTGATAACCGCGTCGGGCATCGTTGGATATGGCATTGTGAAGCGATGCCCCAGTGGTACAAATTTGGCTTCACTCACCGAAACCTCTTGCCTTGAAGCTTGTGCCTGTCTGGATTGACCTCCCCGTCCTTTGTTTGATAGTGAGTGGGAACAATCCGAGTCGGAGTGGAACGATAAATTGCATTTACCTCGCTTTATCCTCGTGTCATCACAGCAGGCCAACTCATGCCTCATAATGTCTTTTCTTATTTGCGTGTAGCATTCCCAATTTGTTGTGAGTTCTTCCTTATCGTCCAAAATGCCAAAGCTTTAATATTTTAGGCAAGATGCTATTTAGAATTATGGACATCCCGGCCTCTATATTCCAGATGGATGGGGTGAGGTGGACGGTGTCTGGAATTTTCCTCATCTGCGTGGTCTATCTAAAGAGAGTCCACGGCGATCCCATCCCTTCAGAACGGGATCTGAGGTCGAAGCAAGGATATCTTATCCGTGCAAAGCATTTGCGGGAGGCGCAGAAGGCTCAGCATCAACTCGAAGAAAAACGGCGGTTACTCATCGAAACGAGTTCCTTTCGGCTCTTCGACCTCCCTCCAGAGATCTGCCTCGCCATCCTATCGTATGTCGCCCATTCACCGTCGGGATATCTTTCCCTTGTGCGCGTCTCGAAATATTGTCAGCGTTTGACATTCCATGCGTGTTTGCCCCGGATGCCTGTGCGTCTGATCAGCGAAGAGCAGGTGTTGTCTTTCGATCGCTTCATCCGTGCCCGGCCAAAACTGGCGAGCCTCATGCAGCACATGTGGGTGACGCCGTTGAAGGAGGATCTCCTCCCGATCGCGATCAGGATTGTGAAGAAATGCACGAATTTGCGGACGTTTGCTTCGAATGCCTACATCGTTCAACAGTCCATCACATTTCGGGGTAAACAACTCAGCCACGATGGCTGCAAGGAGCTGACATTGCTCACGACCCGACCCAACACCTGGGCCACCCTTCTCAACACACCCAACGGCTCTGCGTTCTTCCGCCAACTCACACACTTACGACTCATTGGCGACCACATCCCGCGCGCCCTCCCCCTCCCGTGTATCACCCATTTCTCATACGGCACCAGCGGCACTGACACTTCATATGGAAGTGTGGCAATTGGATTGTCGATGCTGGATGACCGGGTCGCGTATCCGCAGTTGCATACTGTGATATTTACGAAGACGAGGACAAGTGCTGGGGGCCTGCGCATCTCACGCGCGGCGGCGAACAAGCGAATGTTTGTGGTTGAGGTGCCACGGAGGCGCACTGAGTTGGAGATATGGTGTGATAGTGCAAGTCGTGTGGGTATGTGGGAGCTTTGTGCGGACCCCTATTCGAGTAGTTGAGGTATGTATTAGGGTTTCTTTGTTGTAATTATGTATGTACCACTTAAGTATACAGTCGTTGCTTATGTACATGAATCATCCAATGATTGGGATTTATTATTGTGCTTCTTCAGTTTCCCTCTGTTTCTCAGTAAAAGGGATGACAATGAATACCACGGATATTTGGATCGATGGCCTTTATTTTGGCGATCTACACTAAGTATATTTCTGCCCTGCCCCTTTCGAATTTCGATTGACGTGCATTGATTGCTTTGCGTTCTTCACCTCGATAATCGGCATTCCAGGATTTACAAACTCTTTCAAAAGAAATGCTTATGCCAAGGCGATTTTCACCAATCGATCCCCATTGACAGCACGGCTAGTTGTTATATGTGATGCATATAGTGGGTAGTGAGGCAAATTCCCCAAAGTCCGGCCAATGTGTACGCCCCAAGTACGCCCTTGAGAATATTGGTCAAGACCAAGCCACGTACGCGACGGCCTTTGTAAGTACCTAGGTTGTTTACCCACTAGAAGACCTCACCTTTCGGGACCAGAACACGGACACGGAGAAATTTGTCTATACTGCACGGTGTGACCGACCAACATCCGTACTACATTGAAAGCCCAGAGAACGAGTACGTTCAACAATTGACAATCATTCGTGGAGAATGCTCATATTGTACTTATCATGTCAAGACAATGTCAAGATATACGCAGATTCAGATCGTGCAAACGCATGGACTGCCCCTGATCAATCCGAAGGTGCTGTGAGTTTTTTTTCACCAATCAATTATGTATCTCGATGCTGAGAAATTGGTGTCCCGTCGTGCAGATTAGCATCGAGCTTGTGGGAGCTGCTGGGCAAACCTGGAATTTTGCACCCGCCTTGAGCAAGTGAGATATTGCGCCCTGGGTTTAAGGGCGATTGCTCTGTAAAATGAATTTTTGGTCCGGGCAATTGGATTTAGCAAATTGTTCTGCGTGAGGTTGAAGTTGTTCGCTAGTGAATTGGTGCACCAATTCGCTCACACGATTTATTTGTTAGTAACTTAGATAAAAATCGCATATAAAACCCCTAGTTATACAACAGGGAATAAAGTCTGCTTGGCAAACCGAGAATAAAAGTTTACTAGTTACAAGACAGCAAAAAAGTCCTGGTTGAAACCAGACATCGGTTGCACTAGAAAAATAACCCCGGCAACCAGGTAAAAAAAATCCTAGGTAGAAAACGGGAAAACACCTGATTTGGCATTTCCTTGTCGACTCCTTGGAAAACCGGGGAAAAGGAATTTCTCCTGGTGTGACCAGTAGTTTCTACTGGTCGTGGGGTGTATAGTAATGGGAATATAGCATAAGTAATTCTCCACCTGACAGGCCCTCCTCCTTCAGCGTTATCTCATCCTGTAGGACTTTACCGCGATACAGTAAAGTCACTTTTTTTTGGCTGGTGATATCGATGTTGTACATTAGCGCACATCTCTCTTTCAACTCGAACACAGTTTCATCTTCCTCGGTATCAACCTGAAAGGGTTCCCCGCCGTTTACCCTGATAACGACGGATATTACACCAATGAGGCCTGGAGAGCGGGGTTGATATCAGAACAGCTCGTGAAGTAACTGAGGTAGCACTTGCGCAAATATATGGTCGCACCAGAAACGAGGTTCAGACTCCACAAGGTGCGCCATTCCTTCAATTTCTCCTTCCCATCTAGGGTGAATGAATAGAAAGATACATCTTCATCAGCCACCTCCGTACCCTCCGTTAGCATTTTGCGGACCGTCGAAAGCTTTGTGAGAGGGTGAAGGAGCAGGGTATCGAATATCTTGATATCGATGATCTCGACGCTGAAAGATACAAAGGGCACTGAAGAAAGGGATGAACTGTGAGAGATATCCTCAGTACATGAGGAAGTGTGACATACCTGCATGAACTACGCAGTCCGGGACAAACCCAAGGTCCCAAATTGGTATGTCCTCCCCAGATACCTCTTTATCCACCAGAATCAAAACATCTTCCGAAATTGAAACACCATGCTGAGTCTGTACCGCCTCTCTGAAGTCCCGCAGAGATTGTCGCAACATTGCGTCTACCATCAATTTCCTCCCATCATCATGTAAAGCCACACAAACACGGAGAGTGGATGGAGGAACCTGAGGTGGAGGTGGACCGCATATAAGAATCGTAGAGCCTGTCAACGGGTGATCAGATAAGAGGTCAGCTTCAGGGAGATCCTTAGACGGTGAGACAACAACGATGTCAGGGTCTTCTGGATCTGGAGTGGACGATATGAATTTAAGTCCATGGACATCCAATTTTTCTTCAGCAGAGATGTATCGCATTAGATCTGCAACAGTGATGTTTGGTTTGACATCGAGAGTGAATTGTGAGCCATCAGGCTTCTCGAACTGGAGCGGTAGTCTGGGTAACTTCGACGGAGGTACTGGAGGGAATGACAGATAAAATCAATCCTTGCGAACACTGATCTGATGCTACTCACAAATATGCAACACCCCAGGCTCTTTCACACCATAATACGAGAGCGTCCTACCGTCTGCGAGCTCAAGCCCGTTGTACTCAAGCATGGGTTTAACGCCCTTGCACAATGGACTTTTCGCTATCTTCTCCTTCACATCCGATACATTGTCATCCGGATCGAACTCAAACGGAAGAAACTTGCTTCCTGTGAAGGATCGCACTCCCAGAGTGATCATGGCGGAACTTGAAAGCTGTTGACAGGCTTAGACGTCCAGGAACTGCCTGTAATAATAACAGAGCAAAATAATAACGGAATGTAGGACAATGTAGGATCATGGTTACTTCTTCCAGTACCAACCCTCGGAACAACACGGAGGTGCAATAGACTTTGATGGAACCCACTGGGAAGAGGAGGGGGGACGTTGAACGCCAGGAAAATAGGCCAGAGGGTGAAGGTCTCTTGATGGTGTGTGACTGCTTTTTCTAGGTTCCCCGGCATTCTCCTTAAGTATAATTTTCTCAGATCGATCTTGCATGGAACTCACTAGGTTGTCAAGTCCATGAATGATCTGGGTAGCCAGGGCGCTGAAGAGCGAGTCGGAGGGACTCCCGAAAGTATGTGGTTATTCTTGAGATCAGCGACTCTTGGGGGCCAATGGAAAAGGAAAAATCGGTACCTTGTTCTCTACATCCTACAGGGACAGTTTGATCTTTGCTTTTTTCCATTTGTTGGTGGCATGGATGTGGGTCATTCGACGAATCGAGTTTTTATGCTCCATCCGGGTGTCACATGCTAGTGGCTTTTTGTTTGAATGACACTTAAACGACGTACTAAGACACGGTTCGGCCCAGCGGGCAGTGCTGGGGGCAGTTGTACGGCAGTAGGGTAGGTAGGTGAAGGACCTCTTGTGTGTGTATAGTAAATTAGTAAATTTTGGAAGTATGTGGTTGACTTCATTGCAATGATAAATAAGTTTGTGCACTTGCAGCGACCGGGATTGAATCGGGAAGGACTGGTGTGACGAGAAGAAATATGGCGAGAGTCTTTATGCAATGCTTAACTGGGAGCCGACTTTTGTTGAGCCCCCGACTTTTTTTGCTGTTTAAAAAATCAGACACTGGGCCGATTGGGAATAGGATTAACTATCTTCTAATCTTTGACCTTCTGATTTTTTTTAGTTTAAAAAATCACACATTGGACTGATCGGAGGGGAGCTGCCTTGGAAGCCCCCGACTTTGTGTTGTCTTTGACAAAAATCATACATTGGACTGATTGAAAGGGGGTGGGATTAGCCACACAGAATGTAGATCGTTAGGAAGACCTAAGGGTTGAAGAAGAGAAGGAGTAGCATTTACATAGCCTTTACACTGCTGCAATTTACCGCCGAGGTCGACGTCCTGGGAGTAGGAGATGACGAACTGGCGTTCGCGCTAGATTCCAGCCCACTCTTTGCTCGTTCCATTTATTGCGCCGCCAGTACCGCAATCGACATGGGCGCCTTCCGAACCTCCAGCACTATAAGGGAGAAGGAAGGCTTGAGTAGGAGAGGGGAAATGATATGATGCATAGAGGAGTTGGAAGAATAGAGGTGGAGGAGTAAGCGACGTAAAACATCTGGGTCGATTTTCGCGTATCCAATTCCTATTCCTCCTGCAAGGATTTCAATGGAATAGAACTCTAAAGTGAATCAGATAATGCGTATTACAAAACCAAGGCCAAATCCGAGTCTATAACTTGAATAGTTAGTGTATAAAAAGGTTCGCTCTAATTGACCGTTAGTCATTCATGATCGTCCAGAGCAGGTAGTATGAGGTCAACAATGGCGCCTGTTTCTGTATTTCTGGCATATTCATGAATTTTTTGGCCCACAAGGATGAGTCGTGTCAATGTCGAAAGGGCGGCCATAATCCTCTCAGCAGCAGTTCTCCTGCGAGCGTCAGTTCGTAGCTCGATATAGGAGCTGATGTTCGCGTCCCTGTTTATGTCACCACCATCGAAGGCCAAGGTTGGCGGACAGACGATCAAGGTTTCAATCTTGCCGAGGTTGATGGGAAAGGGAAGAAAGGGAACGTGATAAGTCCCCCGCTGACGAAAGAGCAGCATGATGACTATCGAAAAGGAAAGGAGTAGCACTGGGACTCACCCTAGTGGTGTAATCCATTATGCGCAAGTATTTGATATCCGGCAGTTGAGCAGCAACGCACGCAATCAGTACTGCGAAATCCAAGCCATGCTGGCCTCCTCTACGTGTTATGCTCAGGCTTTTCAAACTGGCCTTGAACTGTGACAACGCCACCAACGTAGTCATTTCCTCTACATCCGTTGATTGCACCAATTCGAATTGAAGCCTCTCGAAGTTTCTGGCATACCACGACGGTGCGCTGAACTCTTGAACGACTGCAGCGGAACAGTCCAGGTTCTTCAACATTGGGAGCGCGGCGCCACAGATCTTTGCAGGTCCTCTGCACTTGATGCCCAACGTCTCGATCGTCGGCTGCGCCCTAAGGAATTCAACCAATACCCAAGGCTGGAAATAAGCGTTTACAAATCGCTTCAACTTGAACTTGTGCCCATCCAAAATCCAACACTGTACCGCATCGCCCATCTTCCCCTGGCTGGCACGATCGCTGTCTTCGAGGACGTAGAGATCCTTAAGGTTGTGGCACAGATGAAAGGTATACATGATGCGGGAGAGGTCCTCTGCTTCGAGGTCCATCTGGGGTGGCATACAGAGTATGAGCTTGCGTACGCGCAGGGCGAGGTGCGGTCGCCGGGCTAGAGAGATGCAAAAGGACTTGATATTGCGTGCACCACGGACATGGGAAACGACGTAGAGGAGGCGTTCGGCTTCGTCGCGGAATCCCCGTGATACGAGGCAGAGAGCATGCAGATCATGTCGTTCAAGAACAGGATCCTGGCAGATGATACCACAAATCTCGTGCGGGAATGTGAAAGGAGATGGTGATGGTGAGAGTACTGTGGCCATCACGCGTGAATATTATGCTTTTTCTAGGCTAGAGACCCGTTAATTCAGGGCGACTTTCATATACTGTCATTTGCTTACAGGGTCGGTGATGGCAAGAAATGTCGATGAAGCCAGGGGCAAGTCGCGCTCCTGATGGTGGCTGTGCATTTCTCTTTGTTTCCACGTTACATAACGTCATAACATTCTCATGAAGACCGTTTGTGTTTTTCCTCAGGATTCCACCATCAATTTCTGGTAACCATGCTGGGCTACTTGGTCCTTATGTGCTGTCTTGGATCCTGAAGGGATCACACCTAGTATCCAAAAACAATGCCTCGTTAATTATGATTTAAATAAATCAGGAAACACTTCGGTGTATCTTCTCGATCAGCGTACAAGTCGAATGAACCTTGTAAAGGTTTTTCTGCAAAAAGACACACTTCCGGGGAGAGCTTCAAAAATCCTAATCAGCGTCATGATTCAAAAAATATACGCACCTATGATTAAAATCTGCAGTCGTCGGTACACACCGAACTTGAAGCCGAGGCGTCCGAGTCAGCGTTGAATAAGAGCGCCTGTAAAAACAGACGTTGTAAAAAGTCTATAAAAGAACAAGCGAGGGTATACTTTTGAATCGGTTTTGACACAGCGCCCAATGTCGGAAATACTCTCTTTGAGGAGACGACGCGGGCGGTACAAATTCGTATTTATCCCCAGTCCAGAATGTATAAAAGGAAGCAGAGAGGGGACGTTCGGCTTCTTCATGACAACTACCACAATGGGATTTGAGCACTCAACAAACCATTATGCCAACAAGAAAAAAAACGCACGCAAGTTCGTGGAGTACTTCCGACGTTGTCGAGTCCCGAGAGTCTTTTCAGAGTAAATATAAAGTTCCTTAACTATCACCTCGAAATAAGGCCGGGTTTCCGGCTTGAGGCTTTCCATGATATCAACATATCTAGGTTTGAGTTCGCCAGTTAGAAGTACCGGAGGCTGACCACCTGGGACAAGCTGGCGCTGCCAATCCCGCAGCAAAATATCCAACATCCGGAGGTCACACCTTGTAGGAGGATCTCAATGCACCTCGATCAAGGAATCGAAGAACGCAGCGAGCGTGGGGGGTCGGGTGCCTTCCGGGAATGACTCGAGAGGAACCGAACGGGTGAGATCCTCGATGTCGAAATAGAATTGGGACTATGGGTGGAGGAACACCGTTTGCAGTACCCTACCTCGTACCCCACCTCGTCTCAAGCGTGCCATTTCCAGGCACATTGAGTGAGGGAACGCTGGTGGTTCCAAGGCGCTGAATGTAAGGTAATCCCAATACCTAGTCCCAGTGAAAGGCCGGAGGTCTGGGACCGAAGTGACGATGGCTTCTGCGCCCGAGTGAATGTTCGCATCGGCGAACAGCAAATGGAGGTATACGGTAAATCTGGATCTGGAAGGTTTGTGGATGAAGTCGATGGTATCGGTGCCCCAGACTAAACATGGTATGTGTGCATTGGAGAGGGCCTTGGCGATATTCATGCGTTCCGCGAATTCACATGGGTAGCATTGTAGTTGGTGGTTGGTGAATGACATGACTTGAAACCTGCTTGGACTCTTAAGTGAAACATGGTATCAATGTACATTCACTAAACAACCGAAGATGTGCGGGGAGGAAGGACAAGAGCCCGGCGGATGATGGGAAAGGATCAAGGCGCAAGAGGGTCGACAGTAAGTTTTAGCTTCAGTTTTTTATCTTTTCTGCAAAGATTTCACTTGATTAGAAGAGCTCTACATCGAGAAAACAAAGAAGGAAGAGTGCAGTGGGCGATTAAGAGAGGGACGGATGCGACGGGAATACTTTGGGATAAAAACAAGAAACGCTCGTTCGTATGTTCAAGGAAAGTCGTCATTTTGGGAGATGATGCCATAAATAGGAATATCAGGGGAGGCTGAGAGAATGTCATGCCGACGTTGTTCATAAATAACCGGCTCCATACCTGTGTATAACAAGGTAATGTTCGGAATATAGAATGTTGTGATTGAGCGTGAAATTGTAATATTAGTGATATTTGGTCTAGATCAGATGGTGATACTCACATTGATACTAATAGTAATACGGATGTCAATGGCCGCCAAGAGTACACGCACATGGGGAAGCTCGACCCCCGGGCGAATGGCATTTTTAAGGAAGAAAGGAGGGAGGAAGAGCGGCCTGAAAACGCCGCTGTTGGATGGTACGCGAATTTCACAACACCGGGGTTTGATAGATGTACGTTGACTCGAGGCTACCCAGACGGGCGGGGGAAGCCGTTCCTCGCGCCGCCCATCCGTCTGGGCATGCCTCGGGGTTGCGGACAATTGATTCGCGTTTGCTGCTACTCGTGTTTGCTGTACGTTTGATCATCCTGCTGAGCGTGTGCCTCACACGTTGGGCGTCGACGTTGGGATTAAAATTTAGGAAATGAAGGAGTGCGTGGGTTCCTCCATTTTATCTAGTCTAGGTGTGAGATTATATTAAGATTTGCGGGAGATATATGTTTGTTAACTAGTGAAATACGTACGTTGATGGAAAATGGAAATATTTATTAGCTAACTACGTTGATGGGCTGTTTGGGGACGGTGGGTTTATTGCACATGGAAAGGATGATAGTAGACAAAGCATATATGACGTATTAGTCCAGACTCGCAGGGGTTCCAGGGGTCCGACCGTGAGATTTGGATTTTGTGGTATGCTTCGATCTTTTCGCTCACATTGTTGGCTCTTACCACTCCGCTGCGTGCTCATCGCTGTCGATGTTAACCAGCATGGCCTCGTCCTCGTCAACCACACCGTGGCCATCACCAACGCCACCGCCTGTGTCGGCTTGGAACGACCAGCAGCAATACCATCGAGCATCAAAACGTCGACGGCGGACACTAGGGAGGCGACAGGTGATAACCGACCAGAGCCAGGTCGACCAGGCCATGATAAACTGCCAAATCAACTCGGGCAATGATGTCTATTCGTGTTTCCCCACCGCAGACACTCGTATCTTCCAGCACCAATACGCCTCTTTTGTTTGTATGTCCTATTTATTCCTTACCCTCCTATCCTCCGACATACTCACTTTTCTGCAGGGAACTCGCGCCGCCCAGAACTTACGCAAACCAATAAAGTCGACATCTTTCTCTTTCGTGGCGATAGGCAAGAAGAGCTCCTCCACTTCCGTGAAGTCTCCAACCCATCTGAACAAGCTGGCCTTATCCGAACCCAGGTCAACGACACCTGGTTTGGTTCCGATGGGGACACTTACTCTCCTGGCGGCGCCAACCAAACTTTTCCTTTCTATTGGGTCATCATCCGGAGTGATAAAACGCTGGACGGAAACCAAGTTGCTCAACCCATATTTACCGCTGTACAGACCGCGGTGCTGGATTCCGTGGCTGCTGCCTCTTCTTCTGCCTCCGTCGCTTCCGCCTCTTCCTCTTCCCTCCTCGCCGCCTCACTCTCATCCCTCTCTGCTTCCCGTTCCGCAGCCGCCAACCCCTCTGCATCTGGCGGAGGCGACCTCCAACATGCCGCTTCCTCTTCTTCTTTCCCCCGTTGGGCGATTGCCGTCATTGTCATACTAGGTTTCCTCGCTATTGCTGCGACATGTATACTCGCCTTCTTCATCCTCCGCCGCGTTCGACGACGGAGGACAAGTAGTCGCGACTCGATGACCTCCGCGTCACCTATGATAGACAACAACCGCGACAGCACCACCACAGGGGGTGCACACGAAAAGAGCAATGTAGGCGCCCTTCCAGCCATGACCCAGCGCTACGAGCCCACCGCCTCGCCTCTCTTACCCCCACCCTCCATCGGCGCAGCGGCTGGGGCTTTCGTTGGCGGCTCAACACACACACACGATGCTGCCTCAACGACCAGCGATTCAGGCGGGCCGTTTAGTGGCGCCGATGCGGCTATCATGGCGGATGCCTTTCGGAAGATGTTGCGCAAACCCGATTTTGCTGCGCAAGGGGAGGGCCAAAACCCACGGGAGAGCGGAGTGGGATTTGGAGCGGAGGAAGGGTATGAGGGCGAGGATAGTGGGGATGTGGAAGAAGGCGGGGATAGGACGGGGGTCCTACGGGACCAGTTGGCAGAGGAGGGTCGTGATCTTCGGAGTGTGGGCTCGTCGAGGGGTGTGAAGGTCGAGTTGCCTTCGTAGTTGTTCTTGCTGTTTTCTTGGTGTTTTTTTCTTTTCTTTCTCTTTCTTTTTTTGTGGATTGAGTTGACTAACTCGTGCCCCTCGTTTTCTGTTACGTTTCATACTCGGTGATTACCCCCCGCATTACTTAGCTTTCTTTCTTCGTTTTTAGATCCTCACCAAGTTTTACACCTCCAAGTCGACTCGAGTCATCGGCTCTCCCCCCGTACTGTGGGGAAGGTGTATAACTCCTCGCTGTTATAATACACCCGGCCAAGACACTTCCTACCTTCCTTTAACTTTTACTTTAAAGCTTTACCCATACCCTACACACTTAAAATTTTATATCCTCTTGTTGCACAATATGGGAAGTATGGTCCACTCACTTTCCTGTTTTGTTTTTTGTTACAATTTATACCTACGTCTCTTAGTTGACATTGACTTATTTTTTTTCTTCTGCTCTTTCTCTTTTTTTTTCATCTTTTTTTTCAAATTTTTTTTTTTCAATCCTGTCTTTTTTGGGAGCGCGGGTTTGTACTGATGTTGTCGTTTGGCGTCTCCGCATGCATACATGTATCCTATATCCGATTAACCGTTTTGTGGGTTTAGGTTCAAGGACCTCTCTCTCGGACGCACACCCCTGAAAATAATCGTCCCTCACAACGCTGGATTGTCTGTTGTCCATCATTGCAGATATTGCTTTATCTTGCTTTTCGTTCATTTGTTCAGGTTCGTACGTGTGTCCATCCGGTTGTAATTTTACGTAATACCGAGTCCGACCGGCGACGCTCAGCTTCTCCTGGATACAAAACACGAAATTCACGTCAACTGCTCAGTTTCCCAGCGTGCGTTCAACCCTCAGTGGACATGGACACGGCGTGTTATCATCTCCCCTTTCTTCTTCGGGGCAAAAGGTTCGCTGGACCCGGGATTCCTGGGGTGAACTTTCTGCTAACCTTATGGCGCGAGAGGCTTCTGGAACCCTCTAAGATGCTTACTTATTTTAACCTTACTTAGTGCACGCATGCGTGCACATCCGCCTGGCTTTGGTTTATTTTCGTTTTAGGTATTGGGAGTTTCTGGATTTCCAAGTTGGAAGCTTTTTTTGAGGGGTGCCTTCCGCCTCCGACTCCGACTCCGAGTTGGAGTCTCGATGCTGGCCATGCCATGCTGATGCTATCCCTCGTTCGACCCGTTTGGAAGAATTCCGCAACATAGCGAGTTGGGACGTCTCGGCCGAACCTGTCATTTCCCGTACACCCTCACGTACAGTGCTCATCGTTCCTTCCTCCGCGCTTGCCTCCCCGACTCAACGGTGCCGGCAATCTTCTACACAAGCGCACCTGGATCCCCCTCCAAGGTGTCTATCGCACTCATCACCCATGTACAAGTCACTCTCGCTCTTATCGTCCCTGTCAATAAATCCTCTTTCGTTCATTTGACCGACTCGGATTAGCTCGAGATTTTACATACTCACTGCTTACCTCAGGTACCGGTGGGACGGACGTTTGAGGTCATGCGTGACGTCCGACGCGAGTTGGGGCGTTTGACCCGCGATTCGTCGAGTTTCTAGTCAATCCGACCTCTACATGAACTGGTTTCTACATTTCTGCTCTACAGATGCGCTGACTCGGACGTGGAGGAGAGCGCGTACGGAGTCAACGTTAACGGCGCATCACCACCTGCGGTAATGATCAAGTGCCCCCCTAGTCGACTGCCTGTCAATGGGAGCCTTGAGCTAGGTTATCTTAGGTTAGTATGGATGCCGCTCAAGACTCAACGGCGCCGAAGTCGAACGAAGAGTCGAATTTTGATCCAATGATCAATCATGGGATGGCTATACATATAAACCCCATGACATTGCGCTAGCCTAGCAAGTAAGCGACGATCCCT
>Ga0307513_10002307_pt1 | contig 26617 bp, 29 predicted proteins | sample 15_EM_MG_FD_202174 | JGI IMG/M metagenome (GOLD analysis project Ga0307513, IMG submission 202174) | Populus trichocarpa ectomycorrhiza microbial communities from riparian zone in the Pacific Northwest, United States - 15_EM | ecosystem: Host-associated > Plants > Roots > Unclassified | place...
AGGGCCCCGTGTCATACGGGGCGGGGAGGAACGGCAAAGAGTTGACCCCGGGCCGGAGTAACGGCGGGGTCACAAAGTGAAAACCCGCCCCGCCCCGCCCCGTAACGAACACTAAACTGGTGTCGGCAGAGTACGACAACTAACCCCAGCCCCAGACGGCCCTGGGACCGCAGGGTGTGCAGCGGTATCTCCGATCGCCCCTGTGGGGACCCTACCACTACTGACGCCACCCCCTCCAGTACCCACATGCCCGGTATCATGGTCTTCCTCGGTACCTCTCGAATCCCCTCCGTCACTACCACTTTTATCTCCCATAGCAGAACCCACACCCCGAACCAAATTTCCTTGTCTAACAACCCCCCCTGGACCCCGCTTGTACCACTACCACTAGTCCGGCTATTGCTCCCAGAGCCACCATACAAGCGACGGCATACATGTGGACGAGGATTATCACTGTCTTCACTGTCGCTGTCACTACCCTCATTTGCAGGGGGTGAGTGATAGGCCGAAGCTCACTGGTGACAGGGAGGGCCACCACTCTGAAAAGGTGGACCCCCAGGAGGAGAAGGTGGGGGAGCGTGCACTGGATGAGGGACACCCGCAGGACGAAGAGCACCATCGAGATGAGGGGCAGCATGGGGACGAGAAGCACTATCGGGACCAGGAGCAGCATCGGGACCAGGAGCACTCAGGGGAGAAGCAGGAAAAGCAGGAGGAGGAGCACTGAGGGGAGAAGGAGGAAAAGCAGGAGGAAGAGGTGGTGCACCCCCAGGAGCACCGCCGTCCTGATTTACATGATGTCTCATCTCTTCCTAAGTGGCCCTATCTGGCTTGCTAGCCCTAATGTTCATGACATCCTCAACTACTCTCAGGTCCTAGACCATCAGGTTACCGCGACCAGCATGTGCCGCATCCAGGGCTCCAGCTATCAACAAAGGATTAGTAAATCAGAAAATTATACAAGAAGAGGAACTCAACTGACCGGTCATTGTCATTACCAGGAACCCTTGGGCTGCCACCGGGAGCCATTCAACAGCCTATATCAGCCAACGGAATTGTTGCTCGAGTGCCTAATCTGAGACTATCTCCTGGCAAGGAGAAGAGAATGGGGCCTTGGAAATTAGGTACGCGCCATCACAGCGATACTTAATAATCTCTGCCATTGCCACCCTGCCAGTTGGATACCGAGCCGGTTGCTGGATACTACCAACAACCCTCCCAGCTCTATTCCGACCAAGATCCTGAGTTGGGGGCCCCCAATTCCACCACCCTTTGCGGCCCAATATACCATCATTTGAAAGACCTTTGGGAGGCATTGTGCAGGAGTTACCTTTTTGGTGTTTGCCTATTTGTTGTGTGGACGGACAGGTCTGTGAGGAAGGAGGTTCACAGGAAAAGACACAAGGGTTTTTGCTGAGAAGTTCAACCGAAAATGATCTTTGGTGTGTAGGTGACTGCAGTCTGCTTCCGTGGGCGTATGTGTATTTGTGGGAATGTGTATTTGTGGGTATGTGTATGGACCTTATACGTCCCCTGATAGCTGAGGCGGATATTAGGGCTTGCTAAGAGGAAGAAGGGTGTTGCAGGAGAGGTGGGTAAAGAGTTATTTTATACCAACAAAATAAAAATTGGGTATTTCATCAGAAGTGCCTTTCAAGCCCCCTTGTCATCTCTTTCCGGGAGTTCCCTGAAGTTTAGATGTATATTGATTCATGATGTCTAGATAAGTAAAGAACAGTTAAGGTTGATAAGGGATGGGTATATACATACACTTGAGTTGTACGATGGTTAAAGTAGCGTAAGACTGCAACGCCCAGTCTACCATAACACGCAATGTACAATCCCTTCGATGTAGATATGGCCTGAAAATGTTGGACTAGACATTGTATTAATTCCAAGATGTTATATCTTCCCTGTTTATGTATCAAGTGTACAATTGTACTCACAAAATAAATATGGTGAGTACCCCCCTCCCATCTTCGCTCTAAAATCAAACATTCAGCTCCCGTTGCTATAATTTCCTTTCTCTGATAGTATGATGAAAGCAATGAGCAGAAGGCTTGAATCTGAGAGGTCATTTATTTCATACTTGGAAGTTGGTGAGTATGGCTTTTGGTTAGGCTACTGAGGTAGAGAGGAGGGCTCGATGCGTGACTGCGGGTAGACCGTGACCATGTTTTCACGAGGTAAACCAACTTTTTCTGTTCTTTTTAAGAGAGGCCAAATTAAGTCCTCTTCTTTCTCACAACACTCTTACCTTCTCCATTCACACTCTCGCCATCAATACAATCCTTAGATCGCTCTGCCCTGTGCGCTGCAATTCCACTTCTCTTTTTCATACATCCCAGAAAGAAACCCAGCTGGTAAAACAAGAACAACAACAAAAAAAGAAAAGAAAAAAACCCCTGCGGGTCTTTCCCCACCAACCCGGATACACCCCTCTACTGGTACAACTCTCTCTAGTTCACTTAGTTTCCCAACTACATCGCAGGGCACATCAGCAAAGATTATTATATGCGTCCTGAGCATCGCGTGCATCAGACACGCAAGAGGCTCAGAACGTTAACGGTTACTCTGGACTCGACGTCGGCCGGAGTTTACGTCCCGACGCCATTCCCCTCTACGCCTGCGTCCTCGACGTCCCCACGACGTCCACCACGAAGCGCATGCCTCCAGATGCCCTCAGACCCTGAGCTCTCCCGTATCCCCACAATCTCCTTCCTGTGCCTCCCTCGGCATGGCGGAATCCAACTCTACTCTAGCATCTGGAAGACTATCCGGATGCTTTGTCTTCCGGATGCTACACAGCCATATTTGAATCCGCTCTGCATCAATTGCCATGTCTAGCTATAGGCTCCCAATGCCTTCCAAATAGCTCACATGATCGTCGTCACAGCATCGTCTTGGCTCACTTGCATACTCTCGACGGCGTCATGATACCACACATAGTCCCGACTCTGTCTTGACGACGACGTCATAGCTCACATGCATACTCGCGACGGCTTCGTGATAGCACACATATTCCACACGCCGCCTTGACCCCGTCGTGACAGCTCACATTCATACTCACGACCGCGTCATGATAGCACCCATATTCCTGACGCCGTCTCAATCGCTCTACTATTTATTCGTATTACCGAGTGCCATTCACAAAACCATCAAGGCGCTGGTGCCCCTTGTATCGTGACTTTGAACCTCCTCCGCCTCGTGATATTCTATTATTACTAGTCTACTGCGATGACCACGGCCTCCAGGACACCCTGGCCACGGCGATTCTACGTTTCTGAGCTCTCGCGCAGATCTTGCTCAGAAATACACCCCAAATTGTCCTCAGGGCTCCAGAGATCGGCAAACCGAAATCTAATAGTTTACATTTGCTGCAAATCAAATTCCATAAACTCAACGGTTCACACATCGCCATATCTACAAAAAAACATTCTCTCCCACGCCTGTGTTACTTTCGTGCTAGTAGACCAGGCTCAATGATACCCGACTGCCGAAACCCGGGGTCGCTGGCCCCTCTTGCGCTTGTCCCAGCGTCAGCTCCTGTGAGGTACCTAGGCTCACCGGATCTAAATCTAGCATCTAAAGCGCCTGGGCGAACAACGCGTGGTGGTAGTCAAACGACAGTTCGCTCCGCTGGGATGCATCTTGACTCTGCAGGTACTGCTCTAAACACCCAGTCCGATTGTTGAGCGGTGTCTGTTCCTGCACCGCACCTCGTCTTAGATTCCAGATGGATAGCTGACGCGTGGATAGCTGACGCTCCAGTTCGGCATGAACTGCATCATGATTGTCAGCAGAGCCTTCACCACTTTCCTGCATCATATGATGATTTTGCTGGATCTTCTTTATGATTGGCGCACTCACATTCCTGAGCATGAGTTGCTGCGTTGGCCGGTGTACTGCCCGCCAGGTGTTCTTCTGCCGTAAGAAAAGGTCTTGCAAGATTGGTTTGTGATTGGAACACAAACCAAGGACGGGGGGACATTGAGGGTCTCCTACCTCCAACTGCGGCAGGCTTGAAGTCCGGAGGATCCTGATACACCCGAAGTCGATATCCACGTAGTTGATGGCACAGGATTGCGCACGTGAGACACACCATCGTACCATTGACACGATTGATGAATTCCTGGTGTAGCATCCCAAGCTTTCTCTTGCCATTGAAATACTTACTATTAATGGCGTCGGCAATCTGAGGCGCGAGGAACCCGAATGATATAGGCTGCATCCAGGTCATAGTGAATCGTGAGTGGAAGTCCTGGTTGGGCGACGGGCGACGGGCGGATACACACCTCATACCCATTTAAGGAGCCCATGAACCTGTCATCCTCGCGAAGGTTTTTGACTCTACGAGTGATGGCAGTGGGGTCGCCTGCTAGTTCATATAATTCCCGTATAGGATTGTTTATATAATGGACGAACTGCGCCCGCACGCCAGAGTGTTTGTGACGTATCTTTCGTAGTTAGTGCAACACCCTTTATGGTTGGGACCTCTGACTTACAATGTCTATACTCTTCGACGACGTTTCAATATTCCCGGCATCCGCAATCTCATCTTGCGCGCGGCTCCAAACACTATGCCCCTCAGACGTCAAAGCAACCGGGTTCGCGAGTGGGTAAACATAAATGGTGTACTGAAGCATCAGATCCTTTGCTAGGCCTAGTATTTCCCCCTCCACGCCTGTTACCGTGTTTCGCCGCTAATTAATTACATGCCGGACAGACACAGTTCCTCTCGTACTCGGGTTGCCTGGTGGACACGAACTCCTGATACCAGATGTTGTTGTGCTAGGTACGCCAAGTGGGGCGAATCCCGTACTACCCTTGATGATAGGAATGTCGCCAGGGACAAGGGCCTACCGGGAGTTATGGTCACACGGGCGGCAGGCGTCCGTGGGACAATTCCTGCCTCCTGGGAACCAGAGTTGGTCGAAATTCGGACAGTCCTTGGGCGATTATTTCCGTGTGACTCCACCAATTGTTGCCCACGACGACGTCTAGGTGTTGTCTCATCCGCACCACCGAGGTTCAGGCCTTCAGGTTCAGTGTACCGTTCTGTTTTTACCGTGATTTAATATCTGATACTCATCGCTGCTATCGTCGCTGAGGTGAACCGGTTCCATATGCCCTTGCCCGTCAGCCCCCGTCTCAGGTTCAGTATATGCTGTGGTCTGAATTGTGCTACTCCGGAGGCACTTGGCCGGTCGTGCAAGAAGCAGTCTCGCAATTGGTCGTGGCGAAAGATTACAACCCGACAATTCAGCACTATTGGAGCTGCCTGATTCGGTCTGTTGTGTTACCGCTCCAGAGAGCCTATCCGCTGGTAGGACGTCGCCTCTACGCCCATTCATATTGGCCCCTCATGAAGTTGGCTGATTCGATCCAATGGAGTCGGGTATGACGTCGCGCCTTCGCCGGCTCATATTGCCCACTGGTGGAGTTGGCTGACCCGACCCCATGGAGTCGAGTATAATATCCCGCCTGCGCCCGTTAAGATTGCCTACCCGGGGTGCTGGCTGACTGCTGGAATTCGGATGCATGTGGGATATAGGACCGGTAGTGAACTTTGGTAAAGATTGGAGTCAATCGGATAATTGGATGTGGCGAGTTTGGTGGAAGGGACAAGAGAGTAAATTCCTTTTGTCGAAGAAGACGGGTCAGGTCTGATATCCGTACGCTAGGATTTAGGGGTGTGGTAGGCTAGCTTACTATCACTCGGTATGCAAGGGAGGGATGTGCATACACAATGGGGTTTAAACTTTCAATACCATTTCCGCTGGTCAGACATTAGGACTCACAGGTCTATCATGAGAAATAATAGACGAAATGAAGATATCGCTAACATCGACGGACATGCAAAATCTAGCTGCAGGCAGTATCGGTTAGTGACGAGGGCTGTTCGCGAGACACTTACTACGCCAAAAGATGATTAGGATCTACTCTCATCTCCCAGCATTGAATCCTCACCACCAATCGAAACTGTATTCAAGGAATACAGTACTGCATTGTGAATAATCTGACGCAGGCGGTCGACGCCAGACCGGATATAACTATGCACAGACTATCACTCAGTTTGAGAGTGAAAGAATTTCCCACGATCGGTATTGGAATTATTGCTCTTGTGGCCACGCTAGCGACGCAGACAATTTCAACATTGGTGGGGCACATCATACTGTGGTTAGGAGAGTTAGACGGGACGTCCGATGCAGGAGATTTCCCTACAAAATAGGGGTTTGAGATCGTGAAGCCTTAAGTTGGGCTTTGGAGCTGAAATTCCAGACCTCCATAGGATCTTACACATAGGGGTTGGGTGTCAGAAAACCAGGCGAGACCACAGTGGCGTCAATGTCACTGGGCGAACGCTAGCTACAAGCAGCATGGGCTGACAACGAGGATGCACAGGAAACACACTACGCCAAAAGAGGATGATCAGGAGTATCTACTCAGATCTCCGAATTGGGAATCTGCTCCACTTAGGGCCTTGAAAATTTATTGAGAGGAATACAACCTTGTAGTTCACACCGGACCGGACATAACTATGCACAGACTATCACTCGGTATGAGAGTGAAAGAATTGCCGATGATTTGTATTGGAATGATTACCATTGTGGCGGTGCCCGCTACACGGACAATCGTAACATTAATAGGACACATCATACTGTCGTCGGAAGAACTACAAGGAACGCAGGGTCCAAAGGTCGCGATTTTGCCTAAGAAATCGGGCTTTGGGATCGTGAAGGTTCATGTTGGGCTTGGGAGCGGACATCAATAGGACCCCACAGGCAGGTGTCCGGAGTCGGAAAAAATAAGCGAAATGATGGTTGCGCAAATGTTGCCGGCTGGGCGAAAGCCAGCTGCAATCAGCATTGATTGACGACGAGGTTGCACAGAAAACATGCACCACGCCTAAAGAGGATTAGGAGTATCTACTCTCATCTCCGAACAGCCAATCAGCACCAGTCAGCACCCGGAAATCTGTATGCAAGGAATACAACTTTGTGAATAATCTGACCCAGGCGGATCATGTCTACTAACGCGATGTGCACAAATACAGTAACTGGCAACAAGATTCTCAAAGTAGCGAATACCAGATGCCAAAGTAAGGCGGTACAAGTCTCTTTTTTTTTTTGTTAATTCCATGAATTGTTTTTACGTGCTACTTAAGGTACATCCGCTGCATTCAGGAAGTATCCCATGGCAAAGAAACCCTACCCCCTCCAGCCAAGGGAAAAACAAGTCATCCGAGGTCCCTCTGGTATGGAACCAACCGCACATATATCTCCAACCGGAAAGGCAGAGGACAAAATAACCAACATAATAAGGAGGACACTTGTCTCACAACCTAACAGCCAGAAGCAGAAGACGACAAGAAAGCCTTTCTGAACATCGCATGACATATGAAAAACAAAAGAAAAAAAATTGGTAACACAACTTGCATCTGATCCTTCATCATCCTGGGTATAAAACCGTCAAACAAACAACCCCTCGCCTTTGGCAGGAGCAAGAAAACCTTTTCTTGTAAATAACCGTATGCCAACCCAAGAGTAAGACATCAGGGAAACAGGTAGTAAACGGTAGGCAAGGCGGTGGTGCAGCCAGAGGTAGTGCTATACTAGCCACACAGTACTCAGAGGATCAGACCGAGTTGTTTTGTGGGGGAGGCCAAACTCATGAGATTCCATCACGACAGTTGTTGTGAGGTTTGACGAAAGTATTGAGGTATTTGTCCCTGTTGGCTATGGCGAGGGACCACCAAGCGGGATGTATTGAGGTAGTAGTAAGGGACCAGCTAGTAGGGTGTGTTTGTCTCACTAAAGTGCCTTTCCAGCCCCTTATGAAGCTCCTAGCTCAGGGGCAGGTGAGGATCGTGAGGTTGATGTGTATGTTGCGTGGTGTTTTACCTCGCCACCACCTTCCCAAAAAGGAAGGTGAAAACCGGGGTAGGAGAATGGAGGGAAAGGAGCTGAAGTAAGGCGGTATAAGGAATTCATGACTATTATACAGGGGATAGGAACAGGAAAATATAAACAATAAGAGACGTCTAGGAAGTGTATAGCTGACACGAAAAGGTAAGACAATACTGGACATCTTGGAAGCGTGTAGATGTAATCTGGAATTTTTGGGGTGGTGTGAAAAAAATAATCGGAAAGTAGCAAGAACGTTCAAGTTCATGTTCTGTGACGCCCTCGACAGCCTCTCCCACGTTGAGGGACAGTGTGCGTCGGGGGGTCAGGTTTGTTGTGTCGTTCAAGGCTGGGCGCGTGGGCCGTATTCATTGCATTTGGGGGGCGGGTATCCCGAGATCCCCCTGCTGCAATTTGCTGGGGTGGGTGGGGGTTTGTGCTATCATGAAGAAGGCTTGGGGTAGGCGCAGGTGGAATGGTGGCTGAGTGAGAAGGGGTCGGAGGAGGGGGGGTAGACTCTGCTTGAGTAAATGTCTCAGGCGCAGGGGTGGGAGACTTGGCCTGATGAATATCGCGACTTGCTGGTGGTTCTGATTCGGCAGCAGGTTTGTTGACAGGGCGGTCGTGCCCACGCGCTGGGCCACGATGCGGTCTAGTTCTGCGTGCTACAGCTCCCGATCCTTGTCGGGGCTCCACATCCTCTTGTTCACCAGTCTTCAAGAGTTTTGCAAGCCAGGGATCCTTTTGAACAATAGCTCTCAGGACTCTAGCCCGCTTCTTCTCAGATGGCCCAGTGTCTGAATACCAGTGTCGTGAATCCACGGTAGGTCTGCCTGGTGGATCTCTGACGGGAGAATCATCGCTCTCTGAGGTGTTCCCACGCTCCGATTCACCGCTCTCCCCGTCATCGTCCTAGATAAATGATTAGATAAGATGTTGAATGAAAATAAAAGAAAACTTACTTCGTCACCTTGAATAATGTCTTAACCATGGCGATCAGGAGTGTGAACCTGTCCTGGCGGCACCCGATCATCGTCGTGGTGACTGTGATTGACATTGTCTTCGTCTTGGATACTGCTGCCGTCGTTGAGACTCTCGTCATCGTCGCCCTCGTCACCAGCTCCAATGTCATCCCACTGCCCCCACCGGTCCCAGGGCTTACGATTGTAGCATCTGTGTCCACCAGGGGCTGGCGCCAGCGTTTTATCGCAGCCCTCTCCCTGATCCTGATGTGACTCCAGTACCAGGACATCAAGAGGATCTTTGCCAGGGTTAGCCAGCAGCCACACCCGTATGTCATTGTCCCTATATCAAAATATGAGCTCTGAGAGGGGGACGGGGTCCGACAGTCGCCGGCGTAACGCGCTGGCTCCTTGCCCAGTTGCCCGGATGAGATATTGGGGATATTGGATGGGGTCCTCCACATGTTGTCCCTTCAGCATGCAGAGTAGGGATGGCAAGTTCGGCGATGCTAAGACTCCCCACGCAATCCCTCCGCCCGAGTCTTCATCTTACCGGAGGTAGTACAAGAAGGGGGGCACGGCTGTGGTTGCGCCTGTTCGTCGAATAATGTGGATGCTGATTGTCCTTTAGCAGTACCGACAGGCCCAATCGTATTGGGCCACTGGAAAAACGGTGAGTACCAGTCGTAGAATCGCATAATTTAAATTCGGGCAAACACTTACTCTGAACATCACAGACTTCTGCATCTATTGTATCCTCTGCCCGTGCTGGATGGAGACGATCGTTCGTCGCATGTAGCTTCTTGTCTGTGTCCCTACGCAATACTCTTATTTGACGTTCCACTTCATCAACCTCTTCGGGCCGGTGGTTTGTTTTGATTAATTTAATTCGGCCTTTGACAGGCGTGAGAAAGCCTGCGAAACTGAGTACTGAGTCCATTTGGGTGCCAGTCAGACTCGTCGGGTTCCACCCAAGCCCCGTGATGTATGCTTTGACTTGTTCACGCCATCCCTTGTACGCAGCTGTAGGCTCGCGAGCATTCAAGAACCCAGACCAGCTTTTAGCGTAGGATATCTCCCCATAGCGCCCCGTGATTCCAGCTGTGGTTAGGTTGCAAATTTCTGACATATGCGTAGTATGTTTGACCCTCACCTCGAATCCGCCACGGCTGGCTCAAAGGGTGGTCTTGCACTGGACGTCAATAAACGACTATTGAAGTTAACAACTTAGATCATATCTGGACGTTCTGGAATGTGTGATAATGCTAAACAGAGAAGATTTCTTACATCCTTGACACCTCACCGGCAATGGCAGCTGCATGATGCTGGCTTTTTCAGCGTTTTGCGCTGATGGCGTCAACCCCCGGGGTCTGGATTGTTTGGCATCTGGGAATAACAGAAACATTAAGGTAATGTGCTCTTAAATTGATCAAGAGATAGTCCTTACTTTGACATTTCCCCCGAGGCATGCGTTTTTCTCAATGGAGCCATTTGATATACGAATGAAGGGAGAAGATGTGTGGAAGTGAACGCTAGACAGATGGTGTAGAGGGTAAGGATGGGCGGTAGGTGGACTTGTTATACTGCGCGTAGACAACAACATCTGGGGCGCTGTGGGCGTCTCAGAATGTCGGAAATTCGCCAGGCATTTGTGGGTGTGAGGTTTGTTCTGTGATAGCCGTATCCGCTACGATGTGGTGTGTCCTCAATCGGCTTGATCCCCCCCCCTGACCATTACACAAGGGTTTGTGCCACGATACAAGCCGCATTGTCAATGGCAGAAGTCTTGGAGCACAAACGTCGACTGTTTACCGGAATATTACATCCTGCAGGTATACGGGACAGGAACACGATCTAGAAAGAACGAGACTAAATATCGCTTTGAGCTATACATACAATGCTCAAACGAAAAAAAAGACAGGAAACAATCAATGACCCTGTGAAATGATAGTCCAGACAACTAATCCGCGGCTCATCTAGGTTGATATCGCCGATAGTCGGTACGCCCTCGAATCGATTAGTTCTCCTGTCAAGTTCTCCTGACAAGCACCAGTACGCACTGTCTTAGACGTAGGGTCCTCTGTGCTCTGGGGGTCGAAACCAGGGGGACATTTCCGCGTCTCCTCGCATCGCCGATAGTCCTTGATAATGTAATTCAAGCGGCGTTTTTCGGGCGTGTCCGCCATGCGATAATCCTCATCGAACTGTATGCCCTGACTGGGGCCATCTTCGCCTTGAGCCAGGCGATGCGGGACGTTTAATGGTCGCTGTCGATTCTGCTCGCACAACGATTTGGCAAGAAGGGGGATACCACTCATCGGCCATGTAGCGTGTCCTACAGGCGGACGTGGCAGTATTGTAAAGAGGATCTCACATCCATGCGTAGAGTCTGAGAGGCCGGCGGACGACTCGGACAAATGAGAGGTATCATCCTTACGCGGGTCATCCGTATCACTACTCTCCCATTCAGTAGGTCTGTCGTTGAATAATTGTCGGGAATGCATCTGGCCTATAGGTTGTGCCTGATCATGGGCCCAGTTTCCGACATCATTTTGATTGACATAGTCGACTCTCCTCTGTGCCCGAGTGTCTTGCCACCCTGAACCCCGATCACGGTAACAGTACACCATGAGATCTAGCGGGTCGTCAAGCATGGCATTTGAAAGGAGCCAAGCTCCTACAGTTTCATCACTGTCGATGAAGACATAATCCATGCTATGGAACTCTCGCATAGTAGAACTACGTAACCTACTACGCCCTTCGCCTGTAGCGCCAAGTATGTAGCAGATGCGGTGGTAAGGTACGGATCTGTAAATCATAGCTGACATTCCACGGATGTCATAGGAATCCAACTGGGCGAACACTACCCCATTGACATGAGGGGGACGCCAATAGCGTAAGTTATAGTTTGGGGTGACGTTTACCTTATTCCTTTCAAACGGGTATAGTGCCAGAGCACAGCGCGACGGCAGGACATAAACGATACGCACGGAGCGCGGAAGCCCAAGTAGAGCACTCCAATCTGTATCTCAACAGTCAGTAACTAAAAACCTGAAACAAGCTGGTGATTTAGGAAGTGACTAACCTGTGGGCCTAGGTTGGGTGCCGGGCGAAAACCCCGGCAACAGGTGGGTTGTGAACTGCCGCGGGACCATTAAGCGGTGGATCAGGTAACATTTGCGCAAGCCCAGGGTCATTATCAGGTGAACTTGAATCACGTACCATTTCTGGGTGTGGAGGATCACTACCAGGTTGAACAGGTACATCCGGACCCACCGCAGGAACATCACCTGGGGGAGCCTGTCCGAGCTGTCCGGCAGCAGGGACGTTGACTTCTGCAGCAGGTACGTTTGGACCAGCCGGACCTGGAGGAGCCTGTCCGAGTTGTCCGGCAGCAGAGACGTTTGGACCAGCTGCACACGGAGGAGCGTGTCTGAGTTGTCCGGCAGCAGGGACGTTGACTTGTTCAGCCTGTACTTTTGGTCCGGCCCCACCGGGAGGAGCCTGTCCAAGTTGTAACGGGGGCACTCTGTAGGAAGACGGATCCTAAGATTGCGACCGTACCAAAGACTCAAAGTAGAAGTAACGATCAAAATAAAGATAAAGATAATTCAAAGTAGAATCAAGCTGTAAAACCTAATATCGTTAAGCCTGAGAGCTTCACTCAATAAGTTCTCTCGCGGATCGTTGGTTATCAGAATAAGCTGTCTCTCGCTTTAGTTAAGTAGAATAATGTAAAGCCAGAGGACACCCGTCAACCATTCTGACCTTTCGCGAGCACCCTGCTCAGCTCAGGGCTGTCCAACTCACCTGCCTAGAATGAGCTAACTCTCGGAGGCAGTCGGACTGCTCGGATATTAACTATCTCCACAAATAGCAAGTGCTTCCGGTGATGTCTATCCAACTACATCTGCATGAGCGAAAGCTCTTTCCTATCGGTAGCATATCAGTGGCTGACCGACATGCCCACCGTAGAGATAATATCCATTGGGACTCACTGGCCCAGCGGTGGTTGCGTCTATACAAGCTATGCAGTCCATCGGCAAATCTACTTGGCTATACTAAGCTTCTAAACCTGGCTGCATGCTCCCTCGATAAGAAATCTCCTGCTGCTTGACTGCATGGGCGCTACTCACAGTCAACCATGCGGGACCTTCTTAAATCGTGACAAGACTCACAGCTCTAGAGTCCACTAATAACCCATTGTAATGCTACAGTTCACGGGGTACCCTGGGACTGGCTTTGGGGTGGTTGTCCTGGAAGCCTTGCAGCTTCCCCGGTCAGCCCCACGCCCTCTACTGTTAACCATACAACTACCCGGAGGTCAAAGTATGCCCGTAGGTGGTTCCCAGCTGTTATCCAGGTGGCGCCCCAGGAGGCGGTCCCCCTCACACCCCTTATATATCCTGCGAACAGCTTCTGGTCGGTTGGACGGCCACAACTCATACGGTGTTGTGGGAGCATTCCTATGGATCTCACTGTACTAGGAAGCACACAACTACACAGCCGTACAGTGCTGTCGCGCCGTACCAACGCTGGGGCCGCAGGGGGGTGTTAGGAGTATCCCGTGAAGGTTACAGGAGGTTCGACCATTCCTGCTCCGTCAGTAGTCTGTTTCGTACCATACGAAGCGGCCCTATGAACATCTAAGAGCCTGACTATAGTGGGATAACTTTCCCCTAAGTCCGCAGATGACTTTGTCGGTGAAGGTAGGGTAACCGGGGTACCTCAGTAGGGTAACTGGGGTCCCAAGGTAGGGTAATCATGTTTCTAAGGTAGGGTAACTTAACCACTCCATGCCTTTATTTCCTTCGGGAGTCCGCACGACCACGTATAATGTTGTCCCGGAGACCCGTGCAACGTTTACTATGGGTCCTGTGCTTTATGCGAACACACTCTCCGAAGGTTACCCTGCCTAGTAGGGTAACTTTGGTCTACCTAGGTTACCCTGTCTAACCCTATGTCACTAGGTCACTTTGTAGACACTTGTATCAACTCATGTCTACCGGTAGTATACTAAGTATACTGGCCTATCCTCAATATGGTTACCACTTGGGATGCCATACGGGCTTGAGTCTAGTCCACTGTAGCTACCTATCTGTAGGGTCATTACACAAGTTGTCCGGCAGCAGGGACATTGACCTGTGCAGCCGGTACGTTTGGACCAGCCGCACTAGGAGGAGCCTGTCCGAGTTGTCCGGCAGCAGAGACGTTAACCTGTGCACCCGGCACGGTTGGCCCAGCCGCACCCCGAGGAGCCGGTCCGAGTTGTCCAGCCGCAGGGTGGTTGCCTTGTCCAGCAGGTACGTTTGGACGAGCCACACCCCGAGGAGCCTGTCCCAGTTGTCCGCCAGTAAGTACGTTGACTGGTGCAGGAGGTATGTTTGCACCATCCACACGCAGAGGAGCCAGGCCGAGTTGTCCGGCAGCAGGGACGTTGACTTGTGCAGCAGGTACGTTTGGACCAAGGGCACCCAGAGGACCCTCTCCGAGTTGTTCGCCTGCGCGGACGTGGGCCGGGCGAGGATTTGGAGGAAGTTGACCTAGGTTCCCTATAGTCGTCCCAGCCCCCAACTGATTTGGGGCCCCTGGTGGTAGTAATGATGCGTGCACGATGACCTGCCCAGGGGGGATTGCTGGATTTCTCACTACCATTTTTCCTTTGTTATTTGTGTTATTCAACTTCCGGCAACTGTCCTTAACCAGTGCCACGACTGCCTCCTCGATATCCTCTGGACGATGCATATGATTGGCTGCCACTGCAGAGACGATGACATCGCAGGCGGGACCCGGGGTGCTCATCCCTGTGTATATTGGCAGGAAGTCGGCATCAGGCAAGCTTTTGGCCATTCGCCCTGCTAGCGCAAAGCCCCTTGCTATCATCAGATCCTTTGCCCAGTTCCACCACTCTTTGTACATTTTCTTTTGAGTCTGAACTTGTGTGAAGCCCATGTTTAGCTTATGATGGCTAATCGCACGACCGCCTGGGTTGGTGCGATGCATGCTCATTGCCGCTTGATGCGAACTAGGCGGGAGTTGATCTGTCTGTCCCGGCGCAAGGACTCCGGCATTTTGCATGAATACGCACTGCATGTTGATATTATGTGCAATGTCCGTTGAGGGTTGGTTTATATTCATAGTTGATTTGGAGATTGTGGTCTTGTGAATATAGAAGATGTTGTAGATGTTGTGGATGTCGGATTATCCTTGGTATGAACTTGCTGCTGTCGTGATCAACCCACATTATATATACAACTCTCAGACATTACAAGATGGTTTCAAAGAATCCTGAATTGTTTGAATTGTTTTCAAGAATTAACATGCATCAAGAACTGACACCTCGGGGGTTCATTAGTCTTTCAGTCGTTTCCTGTGAAGGCAAGATGAGAACCACCTGATACCACGGCGGGGCGCAACACACAACGCTACACCTGTTCGACGGCTGGTGATAGATCAGTGTGCACCGCGCTAGGGCCACCATCTCCACTCATGCGCATGCGTCAACATCGAGACGACAACAACATCACACTACTATCACCCACACGGGACCCCCCAAATTGGCGGCGCCGAATTCCATTATGCCTGTCAAATGTTCATTTTATCGCAAAAGATACGAGCATGCAGGCGCATAGGAGACACACTTGCAAGGTGCGCAGGCCAATCTCGATATCGCACTCGCATCCAGCATACGGAATCCACCTGCGGACGTCCTTACCGACCGGGGGACCGACCTATCTGATGCCAACAAACCCATCGAACACTCTGATTCAGACTACCAATCAGATCCTGCCGCAGATACAGCCGGTTGTGAGTGCGACGCACCTGATGATACGCTTAGGTGGGAACCCGAAACAGAAGTAGTCAAGGACAACACGTACCCAGTGGCTGCGGACCAGGAGGATAATCCGGGTGCCGAGAAGCCATTGGAGAGGTGAAAGCCTATAAGGAAGAATGCAGTGCTTTGTGCAAGAACCCATGGGCTCCGTTTGCTTCTGCACAAGGTTTCAAACTTGCATCTTGGTTCATTGAGAGCAAAGTCTCAAAGACGCGGATTAACGATTACATTTCGAATGTTATCGGAAACTCCACATCCGTCGGCTATAGCTTTATCCATACGTTGGAGAATATTCACCGACAATTGGATCCGTATAGCCCGTATCTGCACTGGTTGGACGGACATGTGGAGGACGGTCAGAGAACATTACCATTCTTCTATCGGGACGTCCTAGACTTCGTGAGATATCTTCTTCGCCAGATAGCCTATCGTGATAACTTGGCATATGCGACACACCGTGGGTACGACCAGAGCCGACAGAGCATTTATTCAGAAATGCCTACGGCTGACTGGTGGTGGGACGTCCAAGTACTGCCGCGTATCCGCTTTTATGTGAAAGCATACTAATAGATCAACGGAAACACACCCGGAAGGGGCGACTGTGGTTCCAATCATTGGGATGTCAGATCAGACGAATCTCACCAACTTCTCCTGAGACAAGAAAGCATGGCCGGTGTATATGACGATTGGAAATCTTCTATTGACAACCCGTAACAGACCTGGATCAATGGCGATTCTGCTTCTTCGGCTATTGCCCATTCTGCCCAAGCTCGCAAAGTGCTCTAGGGCTGACAAACTCGAGAGACTGATAAATGCCGACACACTCCGTGGCGTATTCGAACTGATTTTTGCCCCATTGAAAGGGGCGGCGCGGGAGGGTGCCTCTATTGATTGTCCTGACGGCAAGATCCGGAGATGCTTCCTGATAATGTCAGGGTGGATTGCGGACTATATGGAAAACGTTACCCTACCGGGGATCAAATCCAACGCCTGTCCTACATGTAAGCTGCCTCCAGAAGAATTAGGAAGCCAAGCCGGCCACCATCATGCTAGAGATTACGCAAGATTCTAACGCTACGAATGCGAAAACCCATGCTTAGATTCTGAGACCCCCGACGCTGCTCACGCTCACTACACAAACGAAACTCATCGTATGAAGAGGTGGCAAACCGTTTTTCAAGGACTTATGAGAGTTTCAACGCCTGATCTGCACAAGCCGGATATGCTCCAAACAATTGATCTCGGACTCTTCAAGCATATGATGGACTGGACCTGGGGATTTCTCAAAAAACATGTGCGACAGCAGGCCTTTGACCACGCCAGGAAAGCTTTGTCCCCTTACCCATGATGCTTTGTCCCCAACAAGGCCTACAGGGAGGTTACGCAGTGGCAAGGAAAAGACATGAGGAATCTCTGGCGTTGTGTGTTAGGAGTTCTCGCTATGGTGTTGAGACAGCCTGATAGTACGCAGGTGCAACCCTCCAGACGTGCGCTCACCTGTGTCAGGTCACTGCTGGACTACACGATGATGGCTCAATACCGAAGTCACACACCTGAGACTATATCTTATATGGAAGAATATGCGACGCAGTTCCACGAGACGAAGGACATCTTCTGGGAGTTTCGCATATCCAAACGGACGCAAGAGAAGGCTGATGAGTTGCCCACGGAGCTGCGTCATCAGAGATCCCAGATGAAGGAGCGAGTACACCCATCCCAATAGCGACGAATCCGTGACGATGATCATGAAGACGAGAACGACCAACGTATTGAATTGATACATTCCCAATCTAATATCAACTTTGTTAAGATGCATCTAATAAGTCACTTTCGCGATCACATCTACATGTTCAGCAATATTCCCATCTATTCTACCGAGTATGGAGAGCTCGCACATAAGGAGCAAATCAAGGATGGATGGTAACAGTCAAATAAAATCGACGCAGCAGACCGATACTAAGCAGCTACGGTCGACAACATGCGATCTGCATGAGAATTTTGAACTTGGAATTCCTTCAATGTGCAGGAGCTGATTTACCAACTGAGGTAGTAGAACATTTAGAGAAGACCAGGCCCGCGCCAATCCCACCAGCCCATGGGTGGATACTGAAGGGACGTCGTGATACTATCCCCGACGTCATTTATTTTGGCAGAGCATCCGATATATCCCTGGAGAGGATTTGTCGGGAATTGATACGATATAGCTGACTGAGCCTGCCTCCCGACGACGGACTGCCGGAAAGTCCGGCGATACATCGAGCTTTGCCGGTGGAACTACGAACCCCACTGGAGATCCGGGTTCTTGCCTTTCAGGAGTCAGATGTTTACGACATACACAGGGCCCGATGCACGGGTGCTCGACCCTTCTGTAACCAGACCAGTCAGAACGATTGCATTTGCATACAGGCTGGTGGGGAGAATTTGTATGGTGCGCCCAGGGGTGGTCATCTGGAAAGGCTCATGGCTCGGTTCACAATCCTGTCGGGCTATATGCAGCAGGATAAGGTCTATCGCCTCGCCGGGGTTTAATTCATTAGGCTGGTAGACTCCGGACGACCATCGGACCTATACGGTCTGGGAACCATTCAGCTGACAGACGTTACCTGCGAGCTCACAATTGTGGATATCGGGACGATCAGAGGCCTGGCGCATCTGATACAGGAGAGAGAGCTGCGGTGGCGTGTCCACAGAGGGATCGATTTACGCACGTTTAACGAGATCTATTAGGATCACAGAGGGGGCTTGTATAATAAAATGAACTGAGGGAGCAACGTAGCCTATACGAGAGCTACATCTCTCCCCGATGGAGATGTAGCGCCACTAGCACGACTAGACGATAAACGGGTATAATAGACAAGTATATAGTAGAGATATAGACATAGAGGAATAGAAACATTTAGAAACAAACAAATTATGCACGATAGTAGTAGTAGGAGGCAGACCGGCAGGAATGACTCGGGTGATAACAGCGGCAGGTTGTTTTGAGCACGCCTGGAGTCAGAAGGAAAAGTGAGTACCTTGGGGAGGCGTCCGGATGCTGCGGAGATGCGAGGCAAGAAAAGAGACCTCAGGAGGTGAGATAGGTGGGTGGAGAAGAGCAGGAGATGTAAGGTCATGGCGGGATGTGGGTATGGTCCGACGTGACTTCAGGACGGAATCGGCATTGGGAATGGCGTCAGGACAGTGGGGACGCCGAGGATGGGAAAACTAGGTCAGCTGCGTCCGGACGCGGCGCCGGCCCCTCAGACGCGGGATTAATCTTTGCTGATGCACGCCAGCAAATTGTAGCTATATTGATTACTTAACGCCCAATCACGAACAGTGAGTTTGACCGCAGGTTCACACGGGTCCTTTCTCCTTGCCTCTTTTATCACCCCGTGAATCATACGCCCAGTTTAATCGAACAAATCATAAGCACAAAATCATATGGAGAAAAAAACCATACGCATTAAATCATAAGCACAAATTATATGTACTAACATTGAGGAATAGAAGACCTTTTTACACAACCAATGCCATCTGCTAATAAGTGGAGGCTACTTCTGGCAGGCACTTTGGGGCACACTGTAAATCCTGAGACCATCTGCAGGAATGAACATAGGGCGAGCCTTCTTCCCTTTTCAAACTGCTTTCGAACATGCAAGGGCGAACTGAGCCAATTGCCTAAAACAACAACGTGATTGTGGGGGAAGATATGACCAGTATGTAACAATCCTATTGTTAGGTATCTTATGCAACAGGCAACGATAGGGCGTATGGAAGTACTATCTTCTCAGATAGTACGGAACTGGCTTGCTTGTCTTAAGTGATCCGTCGAAGGATACTATCTCGTCAGATAGTAAGATGGGTGGATTGCAGTTCTTGATACAACTATCACAATAGTCCTATGTTCATATCGCCTGTCGAGAGTATCACAATAGTGTCAGGTCTTCTTAGGTCGTAGGTTCTCCTAGAGGAGCGGTGTATGTAAAGAGAGTAAAAGGTAATCACATTGCAATATCTTAAGTATAGAAAAGTACTTAGATGGTGGCGTGAAGATCCTATCCCTTGGGCACTTTTTTTTTCTTTTTCTTTTTTTTGTAATCATGCGTTATTTGTTTCTAGGTTCAAAAAGCCTTATGCAGGGCTAGCTGTGAAGAGAAAAAAACCTATAAATGCAAACCCACCGCGCGCTTCACCTCTTCATGGGAAAAGTCCAACACCCCGAGTCCTTAGGAAAAGTCTCCCCCGCCTAGCACCTAAGATGATATACCCCAGACACGTAAGCAAACAATACATAGAAACGTACAGGTAGAGAGACCCAAACCCTTGAGCAGGCTCCCCAAAACAAAAGAAACAACGGCTGTTCTAAGGCCCTTTCGGGCCCTGAAGGTGCGGATTGATGATCGCCGACACAGGACAACTCATAGGTTGAGGGCCCACCAAAAACCATCATGTACGGTCGTGCAGCTCATTACATCGATCCCAGGCGTTGGACAAAGCCACGGAGGCAGTGCTATACCACGACTAGGCGTAAGCGAGGAGGGGTCGAACCATCGCAGGGGGCGGAGGGCGAGCGGAGCGACCGAGCAGAGTGGATGCCAGCCAGGAAAGTGAGCAGTAGGGTGCCAGCCGGTGAGTAGCAGTAGGGTGCCAGCCTGAGGGGAGGGAGCAGTAGGGTGCCAGACGGGGGAGGAGATTTAGCAGTAAGGTGCCAGCTCAAGGGGCAGTACGGTGCCAGCGGACGGAACCGGGATCGGGGTAGAGGAAGGATCGGGAACGGGCTAGCCACCACCGACTAACGGGCCATAGCAAGGGCTTTTGGGACGACAGCGAAACCGAGCGAGACCGTGATGTTACTAACCGAAGCCTTCGCCACCAGAGGTACAAGCCCAGCAGAACCGGAGCCTTACTTCGACTAGTAGTCCGGACGCCATATCGCCGACAGTGAACGAAGCGAGAAGCTTTCCGACCGTGCAAAATAATAAGCGAGGTGCAAAGCAAGTGCTGGGTAAGGGGGAGAACCGAACATCATGAGCGGAAGTCAACGACGAACAGGAACGAGAATCCCAAGGAGGGGAGGCCGAGGCCACAGAGGAGAAGGGTGGATGGCGTAACGTCAACTCCTAGGCCGTAGCCATGGTGGGTGAAGAGAGGTGGGTGGGGGAAAGTGACAATGATTTCCCGTGGTGTTGAGATTTCAATCGCGGGCGGTGGAGGAGAGATGGTTCGTGTCCTATCCATTGAATGTTTTTCTTTTCTTTTTTTTCATTCTTTTTTTAATCATGCGTTCATTGTTTTTAGGTACAAAAAGCCTCATGCAGCGCTAGCTATGGAGAAAACAAAACCTATAAATCAAAAACATAAACAAAGGAAAGTCACGGCACCAGTAAATATCCACTATCGGGCAGGTTTCTCCTCCGCTGGGCCATCGGCCACATATAACAAGGAAAGCGCAACCCACAACTTAGTCGCCTGGTAAGGAAAGCCTACATAAGCCAAATGAAAGAAACCCAACCACCCTATACCTCAGCCAACGAAAAAACACGAAAGACCCGGCGGGGCACCCTGGGGAGTGAGAGAGAGAACGGAGGGGAAGAGGAGGGAGTGGTGGGTGGGAACAGTGTGGGGGGAAATCCCGTGGAGGTGACGCCTATGAAGGTGGCGAGTCTGTTCAGCAGCGGAAGGGATGACCAGAGTGGGGCTTCGGGACCGACATCAGTGACGCCGTGGAGGAGGCACGACCTGCTGTGCAGTCTCGAGGGGCAGGATAGGATAGCGGCTGGCAGGTTTCAGGTTCCAAGCCGCAGCGGGGGCAGGAGGTATCAGCAGCGGGGGACCTCCAGGTCGGGCGGGCGCCCAGATAACCTTTTCCGGCTCTCATCTGGTGGAGTCTCCCGGCAACAAACTTGCCAAAGCCCATGAAAGGCCTCGGATGTAGAGCAGGAGGGTGCAGGTAGTACCCCGAGGTTGGGAAAAGGGAGGACCACTCCTCGAGGGGTTTCTCTCTTAGCGTCTTCTTCAGGGCGGAGTAGGTGTTGTCCATAAGGGACCGGGACAGGAGGATGGGTGTGGGGCACGCGAGGTGGGAGTTGATCATAGGCAATCTGGATAGCCCGAGGGTGAAAGGTATTGTCCGGTGAGCCACCGCATCAAGCGGCAGGTGGTGTCTTATTGGTGGAACTGGCCGGGGCGTTTTCCAGTGTACGGGGAGGTAGACGGATGACAGGCCCCTGGTTATGGCCCGTGAGGAGTCAGGCGCCGCATGCGCCGAGAGCAAAGGGAACAATGGGTCAAGTCGCGCAGTTGCCGGGTTTACGCTAGGAGGTGAGCAGACCACCCTGCGTGCCGCCAGCCTTTGCCGGTGGTTGATCAGGAGGGAGACGTGTGGGAGGCAGGATTCAACCAAAAGTATCCCGGTGGGCGAAGCCGAGAAGCAATTTGTGGTCCATCGTTGGACATTGAGCCAGAATGTATCGAGGCGGGTTGTCGTACCCATACTAGGTGTAAACAGATCCGCACCGTAGAGTAGGATAGGGGCGATTAACGATGTCGCCAGCTTGTGGCATAGGTAGGGGGGGAGGCCCGCCCCGGGCGGGCTTAGGCGACCAATGAGAGCGAACGCCCCCTGGGCAAGGGCCAGGCGGTGCGAGAAATGTGCAGCGGGGTCAAGGGCCGGAGTAAACCAATACCCGAGCCACCCCATGGAGTTGCCTGGGTGAAACAATTCCCCCTTGACCTGAATAGGCGAGGCACACTTCGGTGAGTGCCTTTGGCTGGGGGTTCTCCAGTGTATCAGTTCCGTCCTCGCGACCGAAAAGGAGATGCCCAAGCGGGACGCCTTTCTTTCTAGACTGTCCAATATGTCCTGGAGTCTGGGGATTTTACCACGGTAGGAAAGGGAGGCCACTGTGAGGGTGAAGGCGTCCACATACGAGATCATCAGACCCCGAGGGATCCCGAAATGCAGTCGCCGAACGTCGAGAAGAAAGAGGAGTGGGGAGATCGGAGAGCCCTGGGGGGCGCCAACGTTTACTGGGGCTGTGGTCCCTGGTGCCCGTTGAAAAACTACGGTGCGGCTGCGTTCAGCTAGAAAGGACGAAACCCAGGAAACCAGGTATGGGGGTATCCCGCCTTCCTTCCGGATTCGGGCCAAAGTGTTGTTGTCGACGACGTCGAACCCTGCTTTTATATGCAAAAACAGGGAGGAGACCTTAAGGCAGGGCCTCTGCAGGGTTCTGACGTTGTTGGTGTGGGTAAGGCACGCGTGGTAGGTGCTGAGCCCAGGGAGCGAACCGCATTGGTTGGGGTGCAACAACGCTCTGAGCCAGGCTGCCGCAAGTAGGCGGGCTGCTATAATCCTTGCGAAAATCTTTGAAATTGTGCGGATCAAGACGATTATCCTGAAGGAGGAGGGTGATTCGTAGGAGGGCTTACCCGGCTTGTCCAGTACCACTCCGTTCGAGCTTTTCAGAGATGCGGCGTGGTACCCCAGGAGGACTAGCGGGGCAAGTATATGGAGGGGGATTGCGGGGTTGATTTGGTTGACCTGTTTCCAGGTAGAGTAGGGTATCCAGTCCGGGCCCGGGGCCGAAGTCGGGGAGCACTTGGAGAGAGCCGAGGCTATCTCCTCCATCGTTACGGGGGGTGCCGACCGGTTTGGTCTAAGCCTAGGTGGCGGGGAGAAGGGTTCCTTGGGGGGGAAGTGTTCCAGAAGGACATTGTTCATTTGTTGGGGGGTCTCGGCCCCTCGGAGGGAGGGGAAGGGCGGCTGGGCACGCCCGTAGCCGAACCTCTTAGACGTCCAAAGGCTCTGGGGGGTGGCGGTCAGCAGGAAAGAGGACCAGTGTTTGTTTTTAGCGGCCTTGATGGCCTTGAAATACCCCATCCTGGAGGTGCCGGCGACTTCCCGCATGCATGCGGTGTCGTGTTTCCTGGCCCTTCTCGCGGCCTTATGATATTCACGACGGAGGATAGACAGGTGGGGGTCCACCAGGGTTTGGAGTGATGGGAGGGCCTGGACACTGGCGTGTGTTCCTTGAGGAGGGCTATCAAACGGTTCAGTGATTCTGACATCCATTCGTCCAGTTGTGGGGGGGTGGGGCGTAATAGTGCAGCTGGGACCTTGAAACCCTTGATGATCAGGTCCAAGGCTTCCCAGTCCGTGTCTGCCCAGTGCGGGCGCGGAGGTATTCGGTTCAGTGAGGGTGTCGCGAGGGTGATTGTTATTGGAATGTGGTCGGAACCTGTTGAGGGGAGGGAGGCTTCCCAACTCTTAATTAGGGGAAGGAGGGGGGGGTTTGCGAAGGCCAGGTCTATGACCGAAGGGGGAGCGTTCTCGACTAGGGGAAACCTTGTGTACTGACCGGGGGGATTAAGGAGGGCCAAACCGGCTTCTGTCACTTTCTCAAAGGAGGGCGTCGAGGACGAAATCTCCCGTTGAGAGAAGTGCCGTAGGGGGTCCGCGAGGGGGTTGTGGATGTTGAGGTCTCCCAAAACCAGGAGGGGAAACCCAAGATCGGGGAAAAGGTCTTCTGGGTACACGGAGTGGACCCTGTTGTCGGCAGTATTGGTGGAGTAGGCATTAATAAGCCTGAATGAGTGGAAGGTGGTGCCAAAAAGAGGTTCGTCGGCGGAGATGTCGAGGGCGAGAACATCTTCCACCCCTTTGAACTTGGGGAAGACCGTGTAACTGGAAAGAAAAGACATATGAATGTAGGCAGCCATGTGTGGCTTCCTAGCCGGGGGAAAGAAAGACTTAAAACCATTAAAGGAAGGAAGGAGAGCCTTGTTTACAGGTGGATCTTGTAGAAAGACTATCGAGGGGTAGGTGGTCGCTTCTTTTAACAACTCAAACAGAGAAAGAAAAACATTCCAGCTCCGAAGGCAGTTATGGTTAATGATGGAAAGAGGTTCTGGGGCGGGGGCCAGCCCTTGTCCCAGGGGTGGAGGAATTGGGCGATTAATCATTACCGGGACGAACCGGACGTTCTTGTGGTGCAGGGGAAGGGCTTGGCTCCTCCACGGGGAGAGGACCACCGAAACGGTGAGTAGTGCCAGGACGCATGGAGGGTCCAGCTGGGGGAGGCTGCCTGCGGGGTTAAGACCACCCCAAGGGGACTCGGCCCGGACGGGGGAGTAGCGGATGTTGCACCGCCATCGACCGCCGAATCCATGGGGACTTGACCGGTTGGGGCGGGGGCAGGCGAGTTGGTTCTGGTGGGGACAGGTGGTAGAGGTCGAGCCGGACACTCTCTGAACCTGGCAGTGTGGTCACCACCACGGTAACAGCAATCGGGGGGCGAGGTCGGACAACAGGATGGGATTGGCTTATGGTTCCCGCTCCTGGGGCAGGTTGGATTCTGGCATCTGTGAGCCGCGCGAGTAGGGTGAAGCGCACAAATGGGGCATGTGGGGTGGGTGGCGGGGCATCATTGATGGGCGTGTCCATACCTGCAGCAGTTCTTACACTGGGAGGTTCTGGAGGAGGAGAAGGCAAGTTCGACCTTGTGTTACTGTGAGAGGATGACGACCCTGGAGGCAAGGGCCGAAACGTTGTGGGGGTCGACGGTGATAACCACCGAAGTGGCCTGCTTGGTCTCCCTAGAATCTCGGCTAGGGTTAAGGTACCTGGCTGAGAGAATCTTGGTCGCTTTGTCGTTGAGGGATGCTTGCCGGATATATGGCAAGAGTTCCTCTTCATCCTGAGGGAGGAAACGTAGGGGAAGGCCGTGGATGGCTAGTTGAACGGCAGTGGGGGCGAGGACAAGGGTGCACCAGGGGTTTCACCTACAGGGAAGGACTGATTGAGGGCCCTGGTGAGGGAGTCAAAGTCGGGGGTGTACGAGGCGGCGGGGGTGGCTTTGTCGGTGACGGTCAGGGAGACGGAGCCACCAGGGTTGACAGTAGCGGAGAAGCCGAGGGGAAGGTGGCAGTTTGATTCGCGAAGGACGCGAGCGGCGATGTCTGGAAAGGTGGCGGCAATGGCAAGAGCGTCTGTGTGAGGGGTGGACGTCCGGGTGGAAGTGGCCTGGGGTGAAGGAGGCCACGGCATATGCCCCCCTCCGGTATTCCCCGGCTTCGTATGAGTGTAGGTAGAGTTTGGCCGACTTTTCCGGGTCACCGAACGCCTTGCCAAGTCTCGTATCGTAGAATGGTCGGAGGTATTTAGGGTCGTCAGCCACGGCTGAGAGAGGTGTGGGTGGTGCACGGGCCCTGTCCTTGCCTTTCCTTGAGGGGAGGCGGCCGGCAGTTGGAGAGGGTTGGGGTATTCTCTCTGGGGGGGGGGCCAGAGCAGGGGGGGTAGGGATCGGGGCGGACACACGATGTGACAGGTCGCGTATGGAGGCTTGGAGATCGGCGATCGCTGGAGAGGTTTGTTGTTCTAGGATGTGGGGGAGGTTCGCGAGTTGAGAGGAGATGTCATGGAGCTCCTCCCTTAGGTTCTCGTTTTCCTCGGAGATGGTTGCAACTGCCTGGGTTAATCCGCTCAGCTCATGTGAGACTGTCACCAGGCCCTGAACGAGCTGAGAGAGGAGAACGATCGTGATGGACTCGATGGGGAGGGTGCCGGCCTGCGGGTCTGGGCTGAGAGGCGGGAAGTCTTGGTTGCTGAGCCGGAGGGCGCACCTCGCCTGGGCGAGTTGCCTCATCATGAACTAGATAGGATGATGGGTCGTGGGGGTTCCTGAACCCGAGGGGGGAGGGGAGTTGGGGGCTGAGAGCCTACCGAAGGCTGCGTTCCCTGGGGGGAGGTTGTGGGGATTCGCCATGGCGACGAGCAGGTGTTGAAAAGTGGGAGAGGGGTTTGGTCCGGACGCAAAGCGGGGAAGAGTTGAGTTTGTATGTAAAATGTAGGGGGGGGGAAGAAGTTTGCCAGAAGCGTGTCCTATCCCTTGGTCGTTTTTTTTTTTTTTTAACCAATCGTTTTTTTT
>Ga0307513_10002308_pt1 | contig 26612 bp, 24 predicted proteins | sample 15_EM_MG_FD_202174 | JGI IMG/M metagenome (GOLD analysis project Ga0307513, IMG submission 202174) | Populus trichocarpa ectomycorrhiza microbial communities from riparian zone in the Pacific Northwest, United States - 15_EM | ecosystem: Host-associated > Plants > Roots > Unclassified | place...
TAGTGAGCGCAAAGGAGAACACTCCCGACCAAATACGCGCTGCATAAATGCTTCGGCTGGCATGTGCTTGTCACTTATTCAAGGCAACGTTAACGGTCTGTGATGAGACTTGCATATGCTGAGATCGAGCCGGGACGAGGATAAAGATGCTCATTAAATACATCAACGCCGCGTTGCGGCACGCGCATTACAAAATCCTCGCCGACGATCAAAGTTACTATGGCGACATCCCGAACTTTGAGGGCGTGTATGCCAACGCCGAGACGCTCGAAGACTGTCGCGAAGAGCTAGCGGAGGTGTTGGAGGAGTGGATTCTGTTTCGCGTATCGAAGGGTTTGCCGTTGCCCGTCGTTGATGGGCTTGAACTGAAAGTCAGGGAAGTGGCCTAAGTTTGGCATGGGGGCGGGAGTTACCGTAAAATCAATGTGCCGGTCGCGGCTTCGTTGGAGCGCGTGGGGCGATAATATTCAGGGCGTTTGAGGAAGAAGAAGTAAATGGCTTTATTGGAGATCGTGACTTATCCGAACCCGGTGCTTGAGACGCCGGGCGAGCCGGTGACGGTGTTTGACGAGAAGTTGCGGAAGTTGGTCGCGGACATGTTCGAGACGATGGACGCGGCTTCGGGCGTGGGGTTGGCCGCGCCGCAGGTGGGCGTGTCGCGGCGTCTGTTCGTGATGGATTGTTCGGGCGGGCGCGATCCGAAACAGCGCGTCGCGCTGATTAACCCGGAGGTATTGAGCGTGGAGGGCGAGCAGAACGGCGACGAGGGGTGTCTCTCGTTTCCCGGCGTCTTCTTTCCGGTCAAACGCAGTTTGCGCGCCGTCGTGCGGGCGCAGGACTCGACGGGCGAGACGTTTGAACTCGACGGGATGGATTTGACCGCGCGCTGCATGTTGCACGAAACCGACCATTGCGACGGCATCGTCTTCATCGACCACACGACCGTGCTCAAGCGCGAGATGGTCAAACGCAAGATGCGCAGGCTGGCGCGCATGGCGAAGATGTAAAAGCGTCGCCGGATGATCCAGACCACGCGTAACACGGTCGGCTTGCACGGATGCGAGCCGACCGCGTTTTTGTTTACGGGTTGTGATAACATTTGATTTATTAGCAATCAGCCGTCAGCCATCAGCTATCAGCTATCAGCCGTCAGCGGGCAGTCGCCTGCGTTCAGCGGTTATCTGATAGAGCCGGGGCAATGACTTACGCCCGGCTGCGAAGTTTTAAGCTGATAGCTGATGGCTGACGGCTAACTACTTTTAAAGGAGCGATCATGCACGGCGAATTTCGTAACGAGGCGTTTACAGATTTCAGCAGGGAAGAGAACGCGCAGGCGATGCGGGCGGCGATTGAAAAAGTTCGCGGCGAGTTGGGGCGCGATTACCCGCTCGTCATCGGCGGCGAGCGCGTCGAGACGGGGCGCACGTTCGACAGCGTCAACCCGGCGAAGAAGACAGAGGTGGTCGGGCGTTTTCAGAAGGCGACTGAAGAACTCGCGCGCCGCGCGGTCGAAACGGCGAACGAGACGTTCAAGAGTTGGTCGCGCACGTCCGCAGAGGAACGGGCGGAGTTGCTGTTTCGCGTCGCGGCGATCTTGCGCGAGCGGCGACACGAGTTGTCTGCGTGGATGATCTTCGAGGTCGGGAAGACGTGGGCGGAGGCCGACGGCGACACGGCTGAGGCGATTGACTTTTGCGAGTTCTACGCGCGCGAGATGCTGCGCTACAGCGCGCCGCAACCCATCGTCACGCTCGAAGGCGAAGAGAACCGCTTGCAGTATATCCCGCTCGGCGTCGGCGTGGTGATTCCGCCGTGGAACTTCCCGCTCGCGATCATGGCGGGCATGACCGTCGCCTCTTGGGTGACGGGCAACACGGTCGTCCTCAAACCTTCGTCGGACGCGCCGACCATCGCCTACAAGTTTTTCGAGATACTCGAAGAAGCGGGGCTGCCCGCCGGGGTCGTCAACTTTATGACGGGTTCGGGCGCGGAAGTGGGCGACGTGGTGGTTGACCACCCGCGCACGCGCTACGTCGCTTTCACCGGCTCGAAGGAGATCGGCCTGCGCATCAACGAGCGCGCCGCGAAACATCAAGAGGGGCAACTCTGGATCAAGCGCGTCGTCGCAGAGATGGGCGGCAAGGACGCGATCATCGTCGACGCCGACACGGATTTGGACGAGGCGGCGACGGGCGTCGTGCAGTCGGCGTTCGGCTTTCAGGGTCAGAAGTGCTCGGCCTGTTCGCGCGCGATCATCCACTCGGACGTGTACGAGCCGATGCTTGAGCGCATCGCCGCGCGCACGGAGAAACTCAAACTCAGCGACCCGACCGAGGGCGCGACGAACCTCAGCGCCGTGATCAACCAGAAGGCTTTCAAGACCATCGGCGAGTATATCGAAAAGGGCACGGCGGACGGCGGGCGCGTCATCGCGGGCGGCGGCACGGACGGCGAACAGGGTTTCTACATCGAGCCGACCGTGATCGCCGACGTGAAACCCGGCGACCGCATCGAGCAGGAAGAGATCTTCGGCCCCGTCCTCGCCGTGATCCGGGCGAAGGATTTCGACGATGCGCTCGCCATCGCTAACGACACCGAGTACGGGTTGACCGGTGCGGTCTATACGAACGACCCGGAGAAGTTGGAGCGTGCGAAGCGCGAGTTCCACGTCGGCAATCTCTATCTCAACCGCAAGTGTACGGGCGCGCTCGTCGGCGTCCATCCCTTCGGCGGCTTCAACATGTCGGGCACGGACTCGAAGGCGGGCGGGCGCGATTACCTCGGCCTCTTCATGCAGGCGAAAGTCTGGGCGGAGAAGGTGCGCGCGGGCGAGAACGCCAAAGAGAAACGCACGGCCATCTGAAGCGCAAACTAAACCTGAAACCACGGAGCAGAGAAAACATGCCCCTTCTTCCCCCACGCGCGAGCACGCTGCCCGCGTTGTTGATGCTTTCACTTTTCCTGTGCGGTAGTTTCGAGACGGCGCGGTCGCAGAAGCGCGCGCCCGCGACAGCGACGCAGGATTCCGTGATCTTCGCCGTCACCAGACGCCCCGACGCCGAGTTCGCCTTCGAGCCGATTACGATCTACCGGCGCGGAACTTTCGCCGGTTCGATCACGGGCGAGTCGAGTCCCGCCGAACTCACGCGCTTCGCCGGCAACTATTACCGCGCCGGACAGCGCTACCGTCTCATCTGGGGCGGCGCGGAGGCGGGCACGCTCGTCGCCAAAGAGTCGCAGAAGATGACCGACTGTGCGAAGGCCGCCGCGACCGCCGACGTGCAGACGACCGTGCAACTCGGCGGCAATCGCATGGCGCTGGCGACGAATGCGCCGAAGCTCGGCCTTGCGAAGTCGTCGCGGCGCGCGCCGACCGACGCCGAACGCGCGCAGGTCAAGTCTCAGGTCGAGAGGATTTTCCGCGAGAAGGGCGTGCCCGCCGCCGCGCTCGACAAGTTGAAGACGATCAACCTGACGGCCACCGATCTGAACAACGACGGCGCAGCCGAGTTGATCGGCACGTACTCGATCCGGCGCGACGGGACGGAGATTTTGATCGACCAGTTGTTCGTGCTGGCCGAGCCTGCGACGGCAGGCGAGTTGAAGATCGGCATCGCGCAGCACGGGCAGTTGAAAGGCACTGACTTCACGGATATAGAGTCTCTGGAGAGCGTCGGCGAGAGCGCGTTCCAGACGGAAATCCTGATCGATCAACTCGACGTTGACGGCGACGGTACGGGCGAGGTCTTCACCATCAGCTACAGCTTTGAAGGCACGAATTACACGATCTACAAAAAAGGCGCGAAGGGCTGGAGCGCGATTCAGGAGTTTCACAACTACAGGTGCGCGTATTGAAGGCAGCGTCTTAAATAGTTACTTGCGGCGGAGCGTTTGGTATCAGAGCGCGCCCCGCGAGAGGCGCGGCAGAGCCGCAGAGGAACGCTTAAGGAACGCATCCTTGATCGCAAATTTCAGATTTGAGATCACAAATTTAAGATGTGAGATCGCAAATTTGGGATTTGAGATCACAAATTTGAGATTTGAAATGTTCTTCACTTCTCAAGTTCTGTTCTTCTCAAATTTGAGATTTGAAATGCTTAAACTTTGCGGTTCTACGCGTAGACTCCGCGCCTCTGCGGTGTGCAGCTTAAGTTTAAAAGCATGCGTTTAGTTTTCATGGGCACGCCGGAGATAGCCGTGCCGACGCTGAGGCGGTGTCTGGAAGACGGGCACGAGGTTGTCGCCGTGTGGACGCAGCCGGACAGGGCCGCAGGGCGCGGTAACAAGTTGAGCGCGCCGCCCGTCAAAGAGTTCGCTCTGGCGCATGGCCTCACCGTGCATCAACCCACGAAGATCAAGACGGAGGAGGCGCGCGAGTTGTTCGCGTCGCACGGGGCGGACGCGTGTGTCGTCGTCGCCTACGGTCGCATCCTGCCTCCGGCGTTCCTGAGCGCGCCGCGTCGCGGTTGCCTCAACGTGCATTTCTCGCTGCTGCCGAAGTACAGGGGCGCGGCTCCCGTCAACTGGGCAATCGTGCGCGGCGAGACGGAAACCGGCGTCACGACGATGCAGATTGACGTGGGACTCGACACCGGCGCGATCTACCTGCAACGCGCGACACCGCTCGGCAACGTCGAAACCGCGCCGCAAGTCTTGGCGCGACTCGCCGTGCTCGGCGCGGAACTGTTGAGCGAGACTCTCGCACGGTTGGACGAACTCGAACCGCGCCCGCAACGGGAAGCGGACGCGACGCACGCGCCTATCCTGCGGCGCGAGGACGGATTGATCGACTGGGGCGCGAGCGCATTTGAGATCGACCGTCGCGTGCGCGGCTTTCAGCCGTGGCCGAATGCGCACACGCAGTTTCGCGGGCAGCGACTCGTCATCCACCGGTCTGTTCCGCGAAACGCCTTTGAGGAATTTGCGGCTGAGGCAACAGACGGCATCGCCGTCGCCGGAGAGATTAGCAACGCGCACGGCGACGATCTCGAAGTTGCGTGCGGCGAGAGCACACGCCTGCAACTGTCGGAAGTTCAACTCGAAGGCAAGCGACGCATGAGCGCGCGCGACTTTATCAACGGCATGCGCGTGCGTGCGGGCGAACGATTGGGAACGGAAGTGGACGCGGGAAGCGAGGATAAAGGGGAAGGGGCAAAGGGGTAAAGGGAAGAGGGGAAGAAAACTTTTCTTGCCCTTCATCCTTTACCCTTTCATCCTTACGCTTTCTTCTGTCCCAAACTTATATGGCGATTCGCGTGGTCAAGAAAAACGGCGGGCGCGGCGCGGCGAAGAGAGAGGGGCGCGCGCGGCGCGTGTCGGCTTCGCGGCGCGCGGCGTCGGAGATTTTGCGGCGGGTGGAAGAAGAGGGGGCGTATGCTTCCGTGCTTCTGGCGAGCGTGGGCGAAGAGTTGCGCGCGGATGATCGCGCTCTCTGCTACGAACTCGTGCTCGGCGTCCTGCGTCGCCAACTCTGGCTCGACAAGTTGATCGAACACTACGCCGGGCGCGAGGCCGTGAGTCTCGATGCGCCGGTGCGCCGCGCGTTGCGGCTCGGGCTTTACCAGTTGCGTTTCCTGACGCGCATACCCGCGTCGGCTGCCGTCAACGAATCGGTGAACCTCGCGCACGAGGCGCGGCTGCGCTCGGCGGCCAACTTCATCAACGCCGTGCTGCGCCGCGCCACGCGCGAGCCGGACTACGAACCGGCAGCCGACGCGCCGACCGAACTCGAACGCCTCGCCGTCGCCACCTCGCACCCCGCATGGCTCGTCGAACGCTGGGTCAATTTTTTCGGCGCGGCGGAGGCGGAAAGTTTCGCGCATGCCAACAACCGCACGCCGCCCGTCGCGTTTCGTGTGAATCCGCGGCGCGCAAGTGAGGATGAAGTGATCGCCCGCCTGCATGCGTCGGGTGTGGAGGCGCGGCGGTCGCAGGTGGCGCTGGGGGCGTGGCGCGTCGAGACGGCAGGCGGGGCGGTGGCGTCGCAGTTGCGCGCGCTCACGGCGGAGGGCGCGATTTACACGCAGGATGAGGCGTCGCAGTTGGTGGCGCATCTGGTCGGCGCACGCGACGGCGAACGTGTGCTCGACGTGTGCGCCGCGCCGGGCAGCAAGACGACACAGATCGCCGCGCGTGCGGGCGCGCTCGTCGTCGCGGGCGACCTCCACGAGCATCGTTTACGTGTGGTGCGCGAGACGGCGGCGCGGCAGGGGTTGGAGAACATTCAGACGGTCGCGTATGACGCCGAAGCTGCGCCGCTCCCGTTCGCTGCGGGCGCGTTCCGGCGCGTGCTCGTCGATGCGCCGTGTACGGGGACGGGCACGCTCAGGCACAACCCGGAAATTCGCTGGCGCATCACACCCGCCGACATCGCCGAACTAGCCGCGCGGCAGCGACGCATTCTCTCGAACGCCGCGCGCGCGGTCGGAGTCGGCGGTCGGCTCGTTTACTCGACCTGTTCCGTCGAACCCGAAGAGAACGAAGGAGTCGTCGCGGCGTTTCTGGAGATGCACCCGGCGTTCGAGTTGATCCGGCCTGACGTGCCGGAGCGGCTGCTGACGCACGAAGGCGCGGCGCGCACTTGGCCGCAACGCGACGACACGGACGGGTTCTTTGTCGCCGCGTTTGAGAAGAGAGGGGAGAAGGGGTAAAGGGCAAGGTGAAAGGGAGGCGTTGACAGAGTTGAATCAGAGGCATGCGAGTGTTTCTTCCGTTACCTTTCCCCTTGATCCCTTCCCGTTTATCCTTTCGCTTTGCTTTTGCTTTCGCGTGCGCCGATGTTAGACTCTCGCGTCCGCAAAACGCCCTTTCGGGGGCGCGTCTGAGAGGTAATAAAAAAACTTGGCCGGAACAAAGCGTGCGCTCGGATCGGCGTTAGGCAAGGTCGCTATCCTGATCGCCATCGCTGGACTTTTTCTCGTCGGCATGGCGGGCACGGTCTACCTCTCCCTGCGCAGCCCCGAAGTCGAAGTGCCCGAAGTGACGGGCAAAAACATCATCGAAGCGGAGCAGATTCTTTCCGACGCCGGGTTGAACGTCCGCCGCCGCGCCTCGCGCTACAGTGCCGAGGTCAAAGCCGACACCGTGCTCGACCAGACGCCGCGCGCGGGCGACCACGTTAAGGCCGGGCAGACCATCGCCGTCGTCGTCAGTCGCGCCGAGGCGAAAGAAGGCGAGAGTTCGGTCGGCGTCCGGCGCGACGACGAGACGAAGAACGACAACGGGAACAGTTCCGGTAATCAGAACGAGGCGACGGCGTCAGCCGACAACCGCAACGACAACGCGAACGAGAACGCCAACCGTCCCAAGCGCAACACGAACAAGAACAAGAACGCCAACGCCAACAACCAGAACGCGAACGGCAACACGAGCGCAAACGGGAACATCAACTCGAACCTGAACACCAACTTGACGTCCAACAGCCGCAACGCCGACAATCGCAACGCGCCGGACAGCCCCGACGCCGAGCGCAACACGAACGCGCGCCCGAACAGCAACAATCTCAACTCCGCGAACCGGAACGCTGCCGCGACCCCGAACGCGAACGCGAACGCCGCGACCAATCGCAACACCGGCGCGAACACGAATCGCCCCAGAACCACGAACAACCGTAATACGAACACGCCGGGCAACCGTAACGCGCGCCCCTCGGCCACTCCGGGGCGCAACGCCAATAACGCGCGCCCGTAATGTCGCGTGTGCCGGAAGCGCGTCTAAAGATGGACGGGCCGCGCGATGTTCGCGCGCGACGGCGGGGCGAAATGCACGCGCAGATAGTTCTCGTTCAGGCAGTTTTGGCCGGTTTTCGACCGGAAATTCCGCATTTCACGCGGCGACGGCGAGGCGTCGCGAATCCGTTCAACCAATCTGGTGCGAGAGGGTAAGGCAACGATGATAGAGATCGCCCCATCTATTTTATCTGCTGACTTTGCGCGACTCGGCGAGGACATCGCGGCCATCGAGCGCGGCGGCGCGGGCGTCGTTCATTGCGACGTGATGGACGGCCATTTCGTCCCGAATATTACGATTGGCCTGCCCGTCGTAAAGTCTCTGCGGGGCGCGACCCGTTTGCCGCTGGACACGCATCTAATGATTTCCGAGCCGGGGCGTTACGCGGAGCAGTTTGTCGAAGCGGGTGCGGACATGGTTTCCGTCCACGTCGAGATCGACCCGCACCTGAACCGCACGCTCGTCGCGATCCGAAAGAAGGGGGCGAAGGCGGGCATCGCCATCAACCCGGCGACGCCCCTCGTCTCGCTCGAAGAATCGCTGGTCTTCGCCGACTACGTTCTCTTGATGACCGTCAACCCCGGCTTCGGCGGTCAGAAGTTCATCCCGACCATGCTTGATAAAGTGCGTCGCCTGCGGCGCATGATCGAGGAGCGCGGATTGGAGACGCGCATCGAAGTTGACGGCGGCATCGACCGCACGAACATCGCCGACATCACCGCCGCCGGAGCCGAGATCATCGTCGCCGGGACGGCTGTTTTCGGTGGCGGCGATCCGGCGCAAGGCGTCCGCGACCTGTTGGCGTCCGCCGCGCAGTGGGTTTGAAGTCAAACGAGGAATGAGGAACGATGAATAAAAATCTTCCGTTCACCGTTCAGCGTTCATAGTTCATCGTTTTCGTTTCTTTGGAGGTTTTATTAAATGCGTTTACGCAAATTTTTATTGGTCGCAAGCCTGTGCGCGTTGCTCGTGAGCGGGTTGCCCGCCGGGTCGGCGGTGCGCGGTCAGCAACAGCCGCAGCCGTCGCGCGCGCAGACCGAGGGCACAGTGACGCAACGGCTTGAGGTGATGCGGCAACGGCTGGAAACGGCGCGGCGCACGCTCAACGGCGCGATTGCGGGTCTTAACGCAGGCGACGACAAGCAGAAGAATGATAAAGATAAGAAGGCGACGGACGACCCCGCATCGCGCCTGCGCGGTCTGGAGAAGGATGCCAGTTCGCTCCTGAGAGAAGTGACCGACGCGCGCGGTAAGATAGACCGTGGCGAGAAATATGAAGTCTCCGAGGTGGAGAGGATGGAGAGCGCCTTAACCGACCTCAACGCGCGCATTGACGCCGGACTACAGGCGACGGTGGGCGCGCGCCGCGAGGCGACGGTCGCTTCCGGCGGCTCGACGAGTAAGTCGAATAAAAAGAAGCCCGGCTTCTTCGGTCGTATTTTAGGGCGCGGCGACGACGACGGCGAGTACGACGAGTTGGTCGGCGGCATCGCGCCGGGACGCGACCGCCAGTTGTTCGAGGAAGCGGCGAAACTCGCGCGCAAGAGCAAGTACGAGACTTCGCGCTACCTCTTCAACGTGATCATCACGACCTACCCCGATTCGCCTTACCTGCCCCACGCCAAACTCGCCATCGCCGACACCTTCTATCTCGAAGGCACGACGAGCGCGCTCATACAAGCGGCCAACTCCTACCGCGAGTGGCAGACGTTCTTCCCGACCGACCCGCTGGCCGACGAGGTGATGTTGAAAGTCGCCGAGGTCGAGATGCGGCAGATGGGCTTGCCCGACCGCGACGTGGCACACGCGCGCAAGGCCGAACAACTCCTGAAAGCTCTCTTGCAGCAGTACCCGAACACGGCCTTGCGCCCCGACGCGCAGGTGCGTCTCGGCGAGGTGCAGGAAAATTTGGGGATGCACACTTTTCAGGTCGGCAATTTCTACATGGATCGCTACGAGCGCGGCGTCGCCCCGAACGCGAAGGGCGCACAGTCGCGCTATCGCGAAGTGGTCGAGAAGTACCCGAACTTCTCGCGCCGCGACCGCGCTCTCTATCTCTTAGCCAACACCTACGTGCTGGAAGAAGAGCCTGACGAAGCGGCCAAGTATTTTCAGGAGATCGTGCGCAACTTCCCGAACAGCGAGTTTGCCGCGAAGGCGCAGGAACAACTCGACGCCATCGGCGCGGCCAAACCGGAAGCCGACCCGAAAGCCTTAGGCAAACTCCCGCCGGAGAAGCGTTCGATGACCTCGCGTTTCCTCCAGCAGGTGTTCGGCACGACGCCCATCACGGTGGACAAAAACGGCGTGCTCATCAGCAAGGACAGCAACGAGAGCAGCCTCATCGATGTCGTGATCGAAAACAAGGGAACGCTTCCCGTCACGACGCCGAACGCGCCGACCATCATGCGCCGCGTCTCGTCGGTCACGCCCGCGCCGCAGCCGACGCCGCAGACAACTGACAAACCGGCCAACGGTGTGAAGCTAGTGCCGACCAACCCCGGTCCGCCCACCACCGTCGATACGCCGAGCGCACCGCCCGCCCAGCGTCCGCCCGTGAATTGAAGTAGAGAGGCGAAAAGGTAACTAAACATTAAGAGGCGAAAGTGAAGTGGAGCACGCGAAAACTCCGGCCTTCACTTTCGCCTTTCAACTTTCTACTTCAGTTCGTCGGTGTTAGAATTTTTCAACTCCCAAGAGCGTTGATGAAATGAGTTTGAGCGCGCCGCGTCTACGGCGTTGAACCGGGACGAAACTCCTATGGCCGAAAAGACCTCTGACGAATTGACGCGCCGCCACCGCGCCGCCGCAGGCGTAGTGTCGGCACTCATCACGCTCACGCTCGCGCTCGTCGCGCTGGCCTACGCGGGCGTGCGCACCCGCCTGCCCGCGGGTTTGCTCAACCCCACTCTGTACGGCGCGCTATGGATCGTCGTCGCCGGACTCGGACTCGGCGCAATCGCGCTCCGGCGCATGCGTTTCGGCGCGCTCCGACTACAGACCATCGCGGAGGCGAAGGGAGCATCCGCGCTGCTCGCCACCTTGCAGAAAACGACCGTGCTCGTCGCCCTGTTCGGCATCGTCATCGCCCTCATCGGCTACCTGCTGTTCATGCGCTCCGGCGACGCGTGGGACATGTTGAAGGCGGGCATCATCGCCATCGCCATTCTGCTCTACACTTATCCGCGCCGCTCGGCGTGGCAAAAAGTTTTGCAGGCGACGCAAACAACGGAAGGGCTGACCACCGACGGCACGCCCGCGAAAGGAACAACCGCGTGAAGTCTTACGTCCGCCTTGCCGCCCTCGCCTTCGCGGTTTCGGCATGCTCCGTTGCCTATCCCGTCTCGACCGGCGCGCACACGCAAACGCCCGGCGCACAACCCACGCCCGCGCGCGCAAACGCACCGGCGACCAAGCCTTCGCCCGCCGCGCAAACTTCCGCGCAGCCGTCGCTCTCGACGCGCGAACGCCGCGTCAAAGCTTATGCGAAGTTGATGGAAGGCCAGCGTTTCTTCACGAACGCGCGGGGCGCGGGCGGCATTACGCGCGAGGATTTGCGCGCCGCTCAGGCCGCCTTCGAGCAGGCCGCCACGCTCGACCCGACGCTCTCCGAAGCCCATACCGCGCTCGCCGAGATCGCCTTTTTCTTCCTCGACGATCAAACGCTCGCCGAACGCGAAGCGACCGCCGCCGTCCGCGTTGACAACAACAACTTCGGCGCGCACCGTATCCTCTCGCGCATCTATTCGCTCAAGGCCGGACTCGACTCCGACAAGATCGAACGCGCCGCCGCCGACCGCGCCATCGCCGCACTGAAAGACGTGCTCCGTCTCGACCCCAACGACCCGGAAGCCCTCGCGCTGCTCGGCGAGTTTTACACGCGAACGGAACGCGAACCGGAAGCCATCGAAGCGTTCCGGCGTTGGATGGGCGCGCCCGCGACCGTCGATACGAACTTCTACAAAGTCATCACGCAGGGGCGGGAGCTTTCGCCCGACGCCGCCGCCGCGCGTCTCGCCGAAGCGTTGCTCAAGGCCGGTCGCACCGCCGAATCGGTTGACGCCATCCGCCGCGCGCTCGCCATCAATCCGGAGAACAACACCTATCTCGCCCTGCTCGGCGAAGCTATCGATGCGGGCGGCGACAGCGATGTCGCCATCAACGAGTTGCAGCGCATGATCGTGGCGAACCCGACGAATCTCGCCGCCATCAGTTTGCTCGCGCATGCGCAGGCGCGCTCCGGCAAAGTTGACGCCGCCGTCGCCACCCTGCGCGCCGCCACGTCCGCGCGTCCCGGCGACACGCGAGAGTTGCAGCAGCAACGGCGTCGCCTCGTGGACGACCTCGCCGGGGTGCTCGCCGACGCCCTGCGTTACGACGAAGCCGTCGCCGCCTACGAAGATCAACTCAAAGCGCGCGGCTTCAACGCCGACACGCCGCTCACCGCCGACAGCGACAAAGAGTTTGCGCGCCCGCTCCTCGAACGCATCATCAACTTGCAGCGGCAGGCCGGGCGTCTGGACGACGCCTTCGCTACCGCCGGGCGCATGCGTCGCCTGCTCGGCGCGAACGATCCGCGCGCAGACTTTTATTCCGTCGCCGTCCTGCGCGAACAGGGCAAGCGGCGTGAGGCGTTGGAAGCCGTGCGCGCCGCGCGTCTGAAACATCCGGGCGTGGCCGAGTTTTTGGGTTTGGAAGCCGAGACGCTGGCCGAACTCGGTCAGGTCGAAGAGGGGGCGACGCTCCTGCGCGCGCGCATCACGGGCAAGGCCGAAGACGATTATCCGGCGTATCTCTCCATCGCTAATCTCTACCTGCAAGCCGGTCGCGGCAAAGAGGCCGTGGTCGCCGCACGCAAACTGCTCGAACTCGCCCCGCCCGACCAGCCGCAACTCGTCGCGCAGGCTCTCGTCATGCTCGCCTCCTCGCAGGAGCGCGCGGGCGACCCGAAAGGCGCGGAAGAGTCTCTGCGCCGCATCCTCTCGAAAACCCCGAACGACGCCACCGCGCTCAACAACCTCGGCTACTTTCTCACCGAGCGCGGCGAACGTCTCCCCGAAGCGCTCGACATGATCAAGCGCGCCGTGAAAGCCGAGCCGACCAACCCTAATTATCTCGACAGTCTCGGCTGGGTCTATTTCAAACTCGGCCAACTCGACGAAGCCGAGCGTTACCTCAACGACGCCGCGCGCCGCAACACGCGCTCTTCCACCGTGCAGGAGCATCTCGGCGACCTCCACCAGAAACGCGGCCAACTTGAACCAGCCCGCGCCGCCTGGCGCAAAGCCCTCGGACTCACCACCGAAGCAAGCGACATCACCCGTCTCAAGGCCAAAATCAACGGCGAGCCGGGCAAGTAAGCTACACGATTCAGAGTGTAAATTTGACATATTGACGGTGTGTAGGCCGCGCGCTACACTGCCGTTAGTCAGAGCGATTGCCCTTTTCGGTCTGACCGTTAGCGAAACCCTCCTCTCGGTTAATAATTCTAAAAAGAGAGAGTCCTTAACCCCCGATGACGCGCTACAACCTGTCCCCCTGTCTTGGCCTGCGTGTGCGCAGGCGCGCAAGTTTCGCGCTCTCCGCCGTCGCCTGTCTCTTCGTCTCCGGCCTGTTCGCCGCGAGCGTCGAAGCGCAGACGGCGATGCGCCCCGTCGCACGGCTCGTCGGAGTCTCGAACGGCGGCGTGCGCGTCCCCGCCAGCCCGGACTCGTGCGAGTCGCAGGCGCGCATCATGAACGCTTCGCTGACAAACGCGCGACCGCGCACCGCCCGCGTCAGCGCGACCGGCGACGAGCGGCGCGCCTTCGATCTGATCAACGCCGAACGTCGCGCGCGCAACGAGTCGTCGCTCGTCTGGGACGCGGAACTGACGCGGATGGCGCGGCTGCACTCGGAGAACATGGCGCGGCAGAACTTTTTCGATCACATAGACCCGCAAGGTCAGAACATGACGATGCGCGCCCGCGCGGGCGGCGTCTGCGGTTGGAGAGCGATTGCGGAGAACATCGCGTATAATTCGGGCTACGACGATCCGGCGGGTTTCGCCGTCGAGCGTTGGTTGGCTTCGTCCAAGCACCGCGCCAACCTGTTGCGCGAAGGCTTCACGCATTCCGGCGTCGGCGTGGCACGCGCCGCCGACGGTCGCGTCTTTTTCACGCAGGTGTTCGTCACGCGCTAGAGCCGCAGGCGGGTTCTAACATTTGAAGCGGCCAGCGCTCAATGCTACGAGAGGCTGGCCGCTCTACTTTTGCCCGGTGACATTTTGCCAATTTTGTCCGACGCACGATTCACGCTCCCATCCTTTGCCAAGATCAATCTCACCCTGCGCATCCACGGTCGCCGCACGGACGGTTATCACGAGATCGAAACCATCTTCCAGACCGTCTCGCTGCACGACCGCCTCACGTTTGAAGCCCGCGACGACGCCCGTCTCGAACTCCTTTGCGACGCGCCCGGCATCCCCTGCGACGAGTCGAATCTCGTGCATCGGGCAGCCGTCGCCCTCCGCGAGCGTTACGGCGTCCGTCGCGGCGCGCGCATCAGTCTGGAGAAAAGGATTCCGGCGGGCGGCGGTCTGGGCGGAGGTTCGTCAAACGCTGCCGTCGCCCTCGTCGGCCTCGCGCGCCTGTGGAAAATAGAGGCCGACCGGGATGCGCTCGCCGTCATCGGCGCGTCGCTCGGCGCGGATGTGCCCTTCTTCCTGACGGGCGGAACGTCGCTCGGCACGGGGCGTGGAACAGACATTTACCCGCTCGCGGACGTGCCGCCGAAACAACTTTTACTCGTCACGCCGCCGGTCGAAGTCTCGACCGCCGCAGCCTACAAGTCGTTGAACGCGCACGCCTTGACAAAGGCAGTTTCGCCCGTTAATCTCACTGTTTCGCGCACACAGGCCGAAATTTCAGGGTCGCTGCATGCGGTGCTGTGGAACGATTTCGAGCCGGTTGTCTATCGTCTCTATCCCGAAATCGAGCGGGCGCGTGACGCGCTTGTCGCGGCGGGCGCGAGCGGCGCGTTGCTTTCGGGCAGCGGGGCGAGCGTCTTCGGCCTCTTTGAAAATGTGCGAGAGCGCAACCGCGCGCAAGCGAGTTTGAGAGTCGAGGCGGGGTGGCAGGTTTTCGCTTGCACGACGCTTTCGCGAAGTGCGTACGCGGAAGCGTTCGGCGCGGTTGAGTGTTAAATGAGCGTGCCTGTGGGGGCACGAGCGCGAGAGCAACATTGGGGCGTCGCCAAGTGGTAAGGCACCGGTCTTTGGATCCGGCATTCGTAGGTTCGAATCCTTCCGCCCCAGCCATTCTTCAAAAGTTTCAAGTTTCAGGTTTCAGGTTTCAAGTTTAAAAACTTTCAGACCTGAAACCTGAAACCTGAAACTTGAAACTTTTTATGAGTACGACCGGCGGCATCAAAGTTTTTTCCGGCAACGCGAACCGCGAGTTGACGCTGGAGATTTGCAACTACCTGAGTTGCGATCCGGGCAGCGCGACCATCGGGCGTTTTTCCGACGGCGAGTTTAACTTTCAGATCACCGAGAACGTGCGCGGCGGCGACATCTTCATCGTGCAGCCGACCTGCCCGCCCACGGATGCGAATCTGATGGAACTGCTCGTCATGCTCGACGCCTTCCGGCGTTCGTCCGCCGAGCGCGTGACGGCTGTGATTCCGTATTACGGTTACGCGCGTTCGGACAAGAAGGACCGCCCGCGCGTGCCGATTGCCGCCAAACTCGTCTCAAACCTGATCGCGACCGCCGGAGCGCATCGTGTCCTGACGATGGATTTGCACGCCGCGCAGATTCAAGGCTTCTTTGACATCCCGGTTGATCACCTGTACGCCGCGCCCGTCTTCATCGGCCACTATCAGGCGAACCCGATGCCGAACCTGACCGTCGTCGCGCCCGACACGGGCGGCGCAGAACGCGCGCGCGCTTACGCCAAGCGTCTGAACGCCGAACTCGCGCTCTGCGACAAGCGACGCGAGAAGGCGAACGTGGCCGAAGTGATGAACGTCGTCGGCGACGTGCGCGGGCGCAACTGTCTGGTCGTTGACGACATGTGCGACACGGGCGGTTCGCTGACGAAGGTGGCGAAGGCTCTCAAGAGCGCGGGCGCGGCGAGCATCCACGCCTGTTTCACGCACGCCGTCTTGTCGGGTCATGCCTGCGAGCAGTTGGCGAAGTCGGACATCGAGCAGGTCGTCACGACGAACACGATCCCGTTCAACGGGAGCAAGAGTGAGATGGATAATCTCAAAGTTCTGAGCATCGCGCCGCTGCTGGCGAAAGCGATCAAGTCGATCCACGAGGAGACGAGCGTCTCTTCGCTCTTCGTGTGAAGGGCAAACACTTAATCCGGTTTTAAGTTTCAGGTCGCAGGTTTCAAGTTCGAGAACGAAGAACCTCAGTCTTGAAGCCTGAAACCTTCAACCCGAAACTTGGTATTTAATTATGGCAGAGAGAAAAGAATTTATCATCAAGGCCGCGCGCCGCGAGGGGCGCGGGAAGAACGACGCGCGCCGCGTGCGCGCCGCTGGCCGCGTGCCGCTCACGATTTACGGCGGCGAAGGCGACTCCGTTTCGGCCTCCGCGTCGCTCGCCGAGTTGGCGGCCATCCTGCGCACGGAGTCGGGGCACAACACCATCTTCACGCTCGACATTGACGGCGAAGGCGGTCACGACGTGATGTTCCTCGACCGCCAGATCGATCCGGTGCGCGGTCGTCTCGTCCACGCGGATTTGCGTCGTCTCGTGCGCGGCCAGAAGATCGAAGTCGCCGTGCCCCTGCACCTGACGGGTGAGCCTATCGGCGTGACCGAAGGCGGCGGCGTGCTCGAACAGATGTTGCGTGAAATTGAAATTCGCGTCAGCCCGCGCGACATTCCCGACGCGATTGACCTCGATGTCTCCAACCTCGGCGTCCACGACGTGTTGCACGTCTCCGATTTGCAGGTGGCGGATAACATCGAAATCCTGAACGAGCCTGACACGGTGCTTGCCACCGTCGGCATCATCATGGACGAGCCGGTCGAGACTCCTGTGCCGAGCGAAGAGGGCGAAGAACCCGAAGTTATCGGCAAGGGCAAGAAGGACGACGAGGGCGACGAAGCCTGACGGACTCCGGGGTAAGGGTGAAGGGGAAAAGGCGCATTACCCGCACCCCTGTGTTTCGTCCTTTTTACCTTTACCCTGTGCGCGTTTTCCTGATTTCGCATGCTTATCGTCGGGCTGGGCAATCCGGGCGCGCAGTATGAGTTGACGCGCCACAACCTCGGCTTCATGGTCGTGGATTTGCTGGCGCGCGAGGTCGGGCGCGACGTGCGGCGCGAAGAGTGTCGCGCGCTCGTCGGGCGCGCAGAGATCGAAGGCCGCAAGGTCGAACTCGTCAAGCCGCAGACTTACATGAATTTGAGCGGCGAGTCGGTTCAGTGTCTGCTGCGCAAACGCGAGTTGAAAACGGCGACCGATCTAATCGTCATCAGCGACGACCTCGCGTTGCCTTTCGGCACTCTCAGACTAAGGCCGCGCGGTTCGAGCGGCGGCCACAACGGTTTGAAAAGCATCATCGCGCAGACGGGCACGGACGAATTCATCCGGCTGCGCATCGGGATTCAACCCGAACACCCGCTCGCAGACGCCGCGCGATACGTCCTCGAACGTTTCCCGCAAGGCGCGCGCAGCGAGTTGGAAAAAGTTTTGGAGCGGAGCGTCGAAGTGCTCCGCGCCGTCCTCCGCGACGGCATTGACAAAGCGATGGCAACCTATAACTGAACGATCAAGTAGGAACGATGAACGCGGAACGAAAGCACTTGCTTCTGCCTTCACTTCATCGTTCATCGTTCCTACTTCATCGTTTCACACTTTCCTTCTTGCTTCCGCCACGAGGCCGAGGCTAGACATCCATAAGGAGGATGAATTTTGGCTGAGAAGAGAATTTACGAAGTGGTCTTCATCATAGACCCGGCGACGGGCGAAGAAGACTCGACCCGCCTCGTCGAAAACCTGCAAAAAATCGTTACCGATCAGGGCGGCACGATCACCAAATCCGAGAGCATGGGGCGCAGGCAGTTGGCCTACAGGATCGGGCGCAACACCGAAGGCCATTTCATGCTGTTCGAGATCGAAGGCACGGGCGGCGAGATCGCCGAACTCGAACGCCGCATGCGCGTCAGCGATCAAGTGATGCGCTATCTCACCGTGCGCGTGGACGAAGACCGTCGTCGCGCCGAGAAGTTTAAAGACCGCCGCATTCGCAAAGCCAGCAAACGACCGGAGAAGGGCACGGGAGGACGCGGTGGCGGCAGCAATTATGTCGCGCCCGCCGCCGCACCCGCTGCTGCTGCCGCCGTCGCGGTTGCAGACGAAGAGGACGCCGGAGCGTAACTCGCGCGCCCGTCGCGTCGCCCCTGCTTCGGGCGGCGTCGAATCATTCGCGACCCTGACGGCGCGCCTTGCGAGTTGATGACTCGTGTGAGCGTCGCGCCGGAGCCGGGTCGCCCAACCGGCGGAGTGGCCGGAAAGTTTGAAAGAGGAAAATTATGTCGAGAAATTTTGATCGTGATCGGGAACGTGATTTCGGAAACGACGACGACCGTGGCGGTCGCTTCGGCGGCGGCGGTGATCGTGGCGGGCGCGGGGGCGCGGGCGGCGGTCGCGGCAGATTCCGCAGGCGCAAAGTGTGCCGCTTCTGTCTGGACAAAGTTGACATCATCGATTTCAAGGACGTGAAGTTGCTGACGAACTACATCCCCGAACGCAGCAAGGTTCTGCCGCGCCGCATTTCGGGATCGTGCGCGCCGCACCAACGCATGCTGGCCGAGGCCATCAAACGCGCGCGCAACATCGCGCTCTTACCCTACGCCGCTGACTCGTAAAAAGGAGGGACTAACAGATCATGGCAAACACACAAGTCCTCTTGCGTGAAGATATCGATAATTTGGGAGCGCGCGGCGAGATCGTCAAAGTCCGCGCGGGCTACGCGCGCAACTACCTGCTGCCGCGCAAACTCGCCGTGCAGGCGACGGCCTCCAACGTCAAGCAGATCGAACAGGAGCGCGCCGCACTCATGCGTAAAGAAGCGACGGAGCGCGGCGCTGCCGAGGCTCAGGCCGCGCAGATGAACTCGCTGCGCCTGACCTTCGAGCGCAAGGTCGGCGAACACGGCATGCTCTACGGCTCGGTCACTTCGATGGACATTCAGGAAGCCCTCAGAGCACAGGGCTACGAGTTTGACCGTCGCCGCATTCACCTCGCGGAAGCGATCAAGGAGACGGGCGACTTCTCTGTGCGCGTGCGCCTGCACCGCGAAGTGAACGTCGAAATCCCCGTCGTCGTCACTGCCGAAGGCGGCGCTCCGGCGGTGGAAGCCACGGCGGCAACCGGCGCGGATGCGACCGGCGCGGCAACCGACGCCGCGACGGAAGCCACTGCCGGCGAGACGACTGGCGCGACGACCGAAGGCGGCGAGTAAAATCAAACAAAAAGCGGGCGCGGCAACTAAATATTGGCGCGCCCGCTTTGGCTATAGTATGCTGTAGGCGCGTTGCTCCCGGCGGTTCAGTTGCAGTCGAGAGCGGCCACCGCTTACAGCAGTTTTTTTGTCCGGTCTTCCCCCTAACTTCCGAAACTTCCGAGTCTCCCGATGGTCAAAAATTTCGCTCCCGATTCGACGCGCGATCAAATGCTCGAACGCCCGCTGCCGCACAGTGCGGACGCCGAGCGTGCCATCCTCGGGGCGATCATCCTCGACAACGGCCTCGTCAATCAGGCCATCGAACTCCTTCGACCCGACGACTACTACGTCCGCGCGCATCAACACCTCTTCCGCGCCATGATCTCGATGAGCGAACGCGGCGCGGAGATCAACCCGATCCTCCTCGGCGAAGAACTCCGCCGCGACGGCGCGCTCGAACAGGTCGGCGGCATCGCCTTCATCTCCGAACTCACTTACGGTCTGCCGCACTTCACGAACCTCGCCCACTACGCGAAGGTCGTGAAGGACAAGTCCATGCTGCGGCAACTCGTCAAGGTCGCCAACAAGATCACGAGCGAGGCGCTTGAAGAAGAGGACGAGGCTACACTCATCCTCGACCACGCCGAGCAGATGATCTTCGCACTCGCAGACGAGCGCACGCGGCAGGGCTTCGCGCACGTCAAGCCGGTGGCCGACGGGATTCTCGAAAAGATTCAGGAACTCGGCGGTCGCGGCTCGGTCTTGACCGGACTCACCACCGGCTTCACTGAACTCGACACGATGACTTCGGGGCTGCAACCTTCGGACTTGATCATCGTCGCCGCGCGCCCCTCAATGGGCAAGACTTCGCTCTGCCTGACGCTCGCGCAGAACGCGGCGATTCAGGCCAACGCCGTCGTCGGCGTGTTCTCGCTGGAAATGTCGAAGGAGTCTCTGGTGATGCGCATGCTCTGTTCCGAAGGGCACGTCGATGCGCACCGCTTCCGCTCCGGTTTCCTGTCGCGCGACGAGTGGGCGCGACTCGCGGGCGCGCTCGGCACGCTCTCGGAGACGAAAATTTTCATAGACGACACGCCGGGTATCTCCGTGTTGGAGATGCGCGCGAAGGCGCGACGGCTGGCGGCGGAACAGAAGCGGCTCGACCTGATCATCGTCGATTATTTGCAGTTGATGTCCGGCTCGTCGCGGCGTTCGGAGTCGCGGCAGCAGGAAGTGTCGCAAATCTCGCGCGAGTTGAAGGGGCTGGCGAAGGAGTTGAACGTGCCGCTCGTCGCGCTCTCGCAACTTTCGCGCGCGCCCGAAGCGCGCACCGACCATCGCCCTCAACTCGCAGACCTGCGCGAATCGGGCGCAATCGAGCAGGACGCCGACGTGGTCGCCTTCATCTACCGCGAAGAGCAATACAATCGCACGGAAGAGAACGCGGGGATCGCCGAAGTCATCGTCGCCAAACAGCGCAACGGCCCGACGGGCACGGTCAATCTGGCCTTCCTCAAAGAGTTCACGCGCTTCGAGAACATGTGGAAAGAGTAGGGCGGCAGCAAGCCGCCGAACGCATATAAAAGTTACGGATGTAAAAGTTTTTGTCCCGTGGCGACGTTTGAATCGAACCCTCAAACGTCGCTCGCGGGACTTCGCTTTATGAGTTATGCCGGACGAAGACCAGACGCAAAAAATAGACGCTGACGGCAACGCCGAAACGCTCGCACGGCGTCCGACGTGGGCCGAGATCGATCTCGATGCTCTCGCCGCAAACTTCCGGGCGGTGCGTCGCCGCGTCGGGCGCGAAGTCAGAGTGATGGCCGTCGTGAAGGCCGACGCTTACGGGCACGGCGCGGCGGGTTGCGCGCGGCGTCTCGCGTCGGAGGGCGCGGATTGGTTCGGCGTCGCGTTGCCCGAAGAGGGAATCGAGTTGCGCGGCGCAGGCGTTGTGCAGCCGATACTCTGTCTCGAAGGTTTCTGGGAAGGGCAGGCGGGCGCGCTCGTCAAACACAGGCTCGTGCCCGTCGTCTACCGGCTCGACATGGCGGAGGCGTTCGACCGCGCGGCGCGCGAGGCGGGAGTCGTCGCGGATGTCCACGTCAAAATCGACACCGGGATGGGGCGGCTCGGCGTGCGCCACGAAGAGGCCGCGGAGTTTGCACGCACGTTGAAAAAATTCGCGAGCCTTCGCGTGGACGGCTTGATGACACACTTCGCTTCCGCCGACGACGCGGCGCGCGACACTTTCACGAACGAACAGTTGGCGCGCTTCCGTGCGGCGCACGATGCGTTTCGCGTCGCGGGACACGCGCTGACCTTCATCGACATGGCGAACTCGGCGGCGACCTTCGCGCACCCCGCGACGCACGGCAATATGGTGCGACCCGGCGGCGTGCTCTACGGCCTCTGGCGCGATGTGCTGCGGCGGGTGCAGGATGATGGTGATGAGGGTGGCTTGCCGGAGTTTCGTCCGGTGATGAACGTGCGCTCGCGGATCATCCTGTTGAAGTGGATCGGGGTGGGCGAGACGCTCGGCTACGGTTGCACGTTCGAGGCGACGCGCCCCACGCTCGTCGCCACCGTGCCCATGGGTTATCACGACGGCTACGCGCGCGCGCTCTCGAACCGCGGGCGTGTCATCGTGCGCGGTCGCTTTGCGCCCGTCGTCGGTCGCATCTCGATGGATTTGACGTTGCTCGACGTGACGGACGTGCCCGGCGTCGAACATGGAGATCAAGTGACGCTCATCGGCGCGGACGGCAAACTCTCCGTGCCCGCCGAAGACATCGCCAAAATCGCGGGCACGATCTCTTACGAAATCACCTGCGGCATCAGCGCGCGCGTGCCGAGGAAGTTCACGGGGGAAAGAGAAAAAGGGGAAAGGTAAGAGGCGGAAAGCATCTTCGCAACCCGACGCTTTGCTTGTCTCTTTCCCCGTTATCCCTTTCCCCTTACTTTGTACCTTCCTGCCTGTTTTGCTGTGTGCTCTCCGAAGTCTCCTTTCTTCTTTGCGATTTATTGAAGTATGAAGTTGTAGGTGATCACGCCGGACACTTTGACGGGGTGGCCGGAAACCGTGGTCGGCGAAAAGCGCGCGTGGAAGGCGGACTGTTGCGCGGCCATGCGCAGGAGCGGGTGGCCGTTCGTCGCCTGCGCCGCCACGACGCGGCCTTGCTCGTCAATCAGAATCTCGACCGTCACCTGCCCCTGCACGCGCGCCTGTTTGGCGAGCATCGGGTAGGGCGGCGTGGGCTTGCTGATGACCTTGCTGTTGATGACGCTGCTCGAAACTCTGATCTGTTCGCGCGGTTTCACGGGAGCGGGTGTCGGGGTCGGCGGCGGCAGCGGATCGTCCGCGGGCGGGACGGGCACGACCACGCCGTTGCGGTTCGTGTGGTTCGGATAGTTGATGCCCGCCGGTGCGTTCAAGCCACCGCCGCCCGCCGGGTCAACGTCTCTGCCCGTGACGACGTAAACCGAGTTGCGCGGTATCTCTGCGAAGCGGTTGCGCTCGGTCGAGATGGTGTCGGGCGGTCGTGTGTTGTCGAGCAGCGGCGCGATGGCGGCGGCGCGCTGGATGATCTCGGGGCGGCGCGTGCCGCCCGACGCGGGCTGCGGTTGGTCGGGCTGACGCGCCTCCGCCGGCGGGAGCGGGATCGCTACGAGCGTGTAGAGTTCGAGGTTCTGTTTGCCGAGGTGCGAGTCGTAGGCGTAGACGCTCGCCACGCCCGCGACCAACAGGAGCAAGCCGTAGAAACCGAGCGCGCCGAGAAAGAAACGACCGCGACGCGCCATATCTTTTTTGTGTGAGCCGGATTCGATCAAGTGTGTGAACATAACTTTTAGTCCTCTCTGTGCCGGTGCCGACGGGTCTGAAACGAGCGGACTCGGTAAGGTTAGACTCCGCCGCCGCGCATCTTGTTCCCGTCGAAGTTTCCGGCTTTAGACTTTGACTCGGAGACTAAGGTAGGATGAAGCGAAGTTTTCAGTCCCACATGTTCAGGAGGGAAAACCCACGTGGCAACCAGCGCAGAGTGGCATGAGAGTTACGAGAAGATGAGCGAGCGGACGTTGAATTTTTCGCGCGCCGTCAAATCCGTGCAGGAGGAGTTGGAGGCGGTTGACTGGTACAACCAGCGCGCCGAAGTGACGACCGACGATCAACTGCGTCGCATCCTCGAACACAACCGCGACGAAGAGATCGAGCACGCCATGATGGCGCTCGAATACCTGCGCCGCATGAGTCCCGTCTTCGACAAGCACATGCGCACCTACCTCTTCACCGAAGGCGACATCCTCGAAATCGAAGAGAAGGCCGAAGACCACTGACGCCGGAACGCTAATTTCCTGCGCCGCACGCGATGCCAGCCGCACCGCTTCACGTCCCGCGCGCGAGGGAGCGATGAGATGAACGACGACAAGATCACGATCTATGAGAAACCGACTTGAAGCACGTGCCGCGAGGCCGTCCGCCTGCTCCGTGAGAGCGGCATCGAATTCGAGAAGGTTAATTACACGACCGAGCCGCTCGGCGCAGAGAAACTGCGCGAACTCGTCGCCAAGTTGAAGATTGCGCCGCGCGAACTTTTGCGCACGAAAGAAACTCTCTACCGCGAGTTGAATCCGGACCGGCGCGAACTCACGGACGACGAAGCTCTCGCGCTGCTGGTCGCGCATCCCGAACTCCTGCAACGTCCCATCGTCGAGCGGGGAGGGCGCGCCGTCGTCGGTCGTCCGGTGGAAAAGATTCGGGAGTTTTTAGAACAGAAGGAATAGGAAGTGGCAAAGGGAACGGGCACAATTTACGTCTGCCAGAATTGCGGCAAACAGTCGTCCAAGTCGCTCGGCAAATGTCCGGCGTGCGGCGAGTGGAACTCGTTTGTGGAGGAACGCGCGCGCGCCGTCCCGAAAGGCGCGGCGGCGCGCGGCAGCAGTCTACACGCGCGCGAGGCGAAGCCCGTCGCCTTTGCCGACATCGAATCGCAGGACGACATGCGCGTCTCGTCCGGGATCACGGAGTTTGACCGCGTGCTCGGCGGCGGCATCGTGGCGGGAAGCCTCGTCCTCATCGGCGGCGACCCCGGCATCGGGAAATCGACGCTGCTGCTCGAAGTGGCGGACAAGTTGAGCGCGGGCGGGGCGCGTGTGCTCTACGTTTCGGGCGAAGAATCGGAGCGACAGATCAAGATGCGCGGCGAGCGTCTGGGCGTCGCGGCGGAGAATTTGTACCTGCTGTCGGAGACGAATCTCGAAAGCATTTTCGCGGAGATGGAACGCGAGGAACCGGGTGCGGTGATCGTGGATTCGATCCAGACCGTCTTCTCTTCGCAGATCGAGAGCGCGCCGGGGTCTGTCTCGCAGGTGCGCGAGGTGGCGGGGCGGTTTTTGACCTTCGCCAAAACTCGCGGAGTGCCCGTCTTTCTCATCGGCCACGTGACGAAGGAAGGCTCAATCGCGGGGCCGAAGGCGTTGGAACACATCGTCGACACCGTGCTCTACTTCGAGGGCGACCGCCATCACAACCATCGCATCGTGCGCGCGACGAAGAACCGCTTCGGCGCGGCCAACGAACTCGGCGTGTTTGAGATGACAGGGACGGGGCTGAAAGCTGTCGCCAACCCGTCGGAGATTTTTTTGCAGGAGCGACCCGAAAACGCCGCCGGTTCGGTCGTCACGGCCTGCATGGAAGGCACGCGCCCGGTGCTCGTCGAAGTGCAGGCTCTGGTGGCGAACTCGAAATACAATTACCCGCTACGCACGGCGCAAGGCTTCAACGCGAACCGCATCGCCCTCCTGCTCGCGGTGTTGGAGAAGCGACTCGAACTGCCCTTATTGAACAATGACGTGTTCGTCAACGTCGCGGGCGGTTTGGATATTGACGAACCGGCTGCCGACCTCGGCGTCGTGGCCGCGCTCGTGTCGAGTTATAAGAACCGACCGCTCGACGGTAAAACCGCCGTGTTTGGCGAGGTCGGGTTGACGGGCGAGGTGCGTGGGGCAATGCAGGCGCAGGTGCGCGCGCGCGAGGCGCAAACTCTGGGCTTCAAAAAGTTGGTCATGCCCGCCTCGAACGCCGAAGGCTTGCAACGCCTGTTGGGACTCCGCGTCGTCGGCGTGCGCACGTTGGAAGAAGCGTTGAGAGAACTCTTCTGATTGCGGGATGCGGATTAACGACAAGATACCTCATCGTGATCCGCTGTGCCTGTCAACCCGCATCCCGCAATTAGAATTCCGCAGTCCTCAAAACCTTTTCGTAGCGCGCCTGTTAAGGGCGTGTTAATATTCTCGCCGTTATGAAAACGGATTTGATCCTCATTCGTCTGGTCTTCACGGCGCTGCTGGTGGCGGCTGGATACGTGCTGCATCCGATCCAGAATAAGCCGCTGCCGTCCGCCGGCGTCGCCGCCCTCATCGCGCTCGCCATCATCATGTTCGAGCGGCGCATCCAGCGCGCCTCTCTGAAGACTCTGATCGGCGCGGCGGTCGGCTCGATTCTGGGGATCGTCGGCGCGTACCTCATCGGCTCGCTCATCGCAGGGCAACACTCCGACGCCGTCGCGCCGGTGATGAAAACTTTCCTGACGCTCGCCCTCACTTTCCTGATGGCCTACATCGGACTCGTCGTCGGCGCGGCCAAAGGCGACTATCTCGACCTCTCCGCGCTCGGCGGCATTTTCAGCGACAAGTCGGCGCGGCGCGATCTCAAAATTCTCGACACCTCCGTCATCATTGACGGGCGCATCGCCGACATCGCCGAGGCCGGATTCCTGAGTGGCACGGTCGTCATCCCGCAGTTTATCCTGCGCGAGTTGCAACAGGTGGCCGATTCGCCCGACTCCAACAAGCGGCAGCGCGGGCGGCGCGGCCTCGACATGCTCAACCGCCTCCAGACCAACAACACGCTCGACATCCAAGTCGTGGACACGGACTTCCCGGCGGTGCGCGAAGTTGATCTCAAACTGCTCGAACTCAGCAAGCAACTCGACGCCGTGGTCGTGACCAACGATTTCAACTTGAACAAGGTGGCGCAACTGCACGGCGTCTCCATCCTCAACATCAACGAACTCGCCAACGCTCTCAAGCCCGTGGTCCTGCCCGGCGAACTGATGCGCGTCTTCATCCTCAAAGAAGGCAAAGAATATAATCAGGGCGTCGCCTATCTGGACGACGGAACGATGGTCGTCGTGGACAACGCCCGCAAGATGATCGGCAAGAACGCCGACATCTCCGTGACGAGCGTGTTGCAGACGACCGCCGGAAAAATGATCTTTGGCCGCCTCTCCGAAGAGACGCACGAGAACGGCGCGAGCATCCACAATACCGACACGCGCGGCATCAACGGCAACAACACCTCACGGCGTCCCTACCGGGATGCGCGCAGCGCGTCCGCCGTCACCGCCCGCAGCAGCGTCGAGCATGAAGACCCATCCACGC
>Ga0307513_10002309_pt1 | contig 26597 bp, 21 predicted proteins | sample 15_EM_MG_FD_202174 | JGI IMG/M metagenome (GOLD analysis project Ga0307513, IMG submission 202174) | Populus trichocarpa ectomycorrhiza microbial communities from riparian zone in the Pacific Northwest, United States - 15_EM | ecosystem: Host-associated > Plants > Roots > Unclassified | place...
TGCTTCTTGTTTTTTTCAACGAATCACTGGGAATTTTTGTTGTTTTCATTGAAATCTTCAACATATTAAAAGGTATGTATTCTCCTTTCTTCATCTTTGTATTTTTTTATTTTAGTTATTGTTATTTTTGTTGTTTTTTTTGTTTTTGTGTATTGTTCGTAGATAAAGTCTTGAAATCAACACACTCTTAAGGTAAACATTTTTCATTCCTAAAGTTATAGTTTTTTTTTTATTTGTTCAATCTATTTTATTGTTTGTATTGCCATAATAATTGAAAAAATTGATGAATTTTAATTGTTATTGTTGACTTTACCTTGGAAATGGTAATTGAAAATATAGAATTAAATTTAATTATTTTATCTCATTTTTTTTTCTATAGATGTTAGTTGAAAATATATAGATGTTAAATTTCTATAGATGTTAGGTTATATATAAGATTTTTCAATGGAGTCGGTTGGTTTGTGGCTATTGTCAATATTTGCAGGTTTGAAAAATTTGGGTAGTCTCCAGTATAGGGGAGGTGCCGCTGAATTTTTTCTTAATAATCGAATTTAATTATGTAATTATTCATATAAATTTGTGTAGATGCGTAGAATGAAATCAACAGTACATAGTCAGCATACTATTACAGCTAGTTCTTCTAGTAGCGAGGATGACTTATCCTTAGGTGCCGATCAAGAAGAGGCACCCGCGCCCACTTACGATGCTGCCTCTTCTAGCACGGTTTCACTGCGCAGAGGCGGTGTGCCTTCACAGCGGAATCAGTTCACCCGCAAGTACCAGGCACATTGGAAGGACGACCTTTCAATGTAAGTTTGTTTCGATTTTAGTTTTTTTTTATACTTATAACATACTTTATGAACAACTAATTAATATTTTATTAATTTATTTTATTTTCAGGTTCACAAACATTGAGGCTGCCCGGGTAATAACATTGGCGTTTAAATCGTCGATGGAGATTCTATTATTTCAATGGAGTCAGGTTTCCAGACATCCTGAGTGGAGACCTAGTATCGATGCATGGTTTCAAAGATTTCGGATAGGTGTTAACTTCTAATTTGCAACTTATTTTTAATAAATTATTTTTATAATTTTATATCTTGTACTATTTTTATTTTAAATAAATTATTTATACAAAGCACAAATTTGAGTGGGATAGCGTGCATGACAATGTTGTGAGGAGGGTGTGGGAGAATCACACGGCAACTAGGTACATCGAAAACAATACAATTTTTTGTTTTATAATTTTATATTTTAAAATCTAATTTGTTACTATGGAAGTAGGTTGCGTGATTTCTAGTATGACACACAAAAAAAAGCAAAAACATATGCGAGAGATAACGGTCTAGAAAGCTGGAATGACATGGCGGTTTGGAGGGATTTCAAACCACCATACATCTCGGGGGATATATGGCTGCAATATATTGAGCACGTGACGTTTGAGCGGTTCGCATGACGCTCACAGTCCGGTTTCGACAACCGAAACTGGCAAATTCATGGTTCAGTGACCACACACGCCGACGACTCCATTCTGTTCAGTGCACATGCGAAGCGGATGGTAAGATTAATTTAAATAAAATATATCGTTAATTAATTTGTTGTTGCTTATAAATATATCTAACTTGCAACTTTTTTTTTCTTACAGGCTACGTCTCTTGGACGTGAGCCGAGCCCAATGAAGTTATTTGTAGAGATGCACGTGCGGAGTCAAGACCGCCAAAAGGGGGTGCAACAGTTCGTGGACAATCATGCTCAATACCTCGTGGTACATTCGTTCAATCATTTTATTTCATAAGTTATTATTTTCTTGAATTGAATATGATGATTTCTTTTTTAATTTTCAGGAGACTATAATAGCCAGTTGAGGGAGAGATATGAGAACGATCCTTCGATCCATCTGGATTTCGATCCGGATTTGTGGATGGAGGTAGGATTGTCTGGTGGACCCGATAAAAATCAGGTGTACAGGCTCTCCAACACTACGGTCAAGAACTTGCGGGCGCCCCGTAGTGTCTCAACCGTTGGGAGCTCCCAATCAGTATCGAGCACCCAGTCTGAGGAGTTCATGGCCTTGAAACAACATTACAAGCGATTCTCGACGGATTATGAACAACTCCGCCAAATGGTCATGGACATTAGATCAAGGATGGGTGATGATACATGTGCGCCCTCTTTTTGGCCATTTGGTCACTGGAACAACCAACCTCCTCCTCCTCCTCCTCTAGCTCCGCCATTATTATAGTTTAATTTCTTTTTGGAAACACATTAAATTTGTAATGAATATTTGGATGAATATTATTTAACATTAGTTTTATATTTTTAATGTTTAATATAATTTTATTTGATTAATTAGTTTTTTTACTATTAATCTATATCATTTTATAGTATTTATAATAAATATTTTTTTTAAAAGAAATATTTCTAAATTAACACCGACGGAGTTACAGACGGACAACGACCGTCGGTATTTCACAGAGAGTTGCAAAATATTTACTGCCCATGCCACAATCACCAACGTCCACACCGACGGTCATTGTCCGTTGGAATGTCATAGAGAGTTGCAAAATATTTACTGTCGATGCCACAATCACCGACGACAGGTCCGTCAGTGATTTACCGGTGAAAATACAGATAAAATTAGTCCATCGGTATATTTCTAGTAGGAATGTCTTTTTGGCGCTCTTTTTCTGTCTATAAGACTGTCACTGTTTATTTTTTTTACCAACAGAAGTAGCGATATAAATGGAAATTACTGACGATCAATATTCCGACAGATGTTTTCCGTCCATAACGTTGTCAGTAAAATTTATACAGATGGATAATGTGTCTTACGCCGACAGAAATAATCCGTGGGTAAAACTATTGAATTTTGTAGTGATAATGTACAATAGACAATACAATAGACAATATCATTCTTCAATTTATTCATTATTAGTGATAGTTAAATATTATGTCCATTCTACATGTATAGGCTAAATATTTCTATGAAAAGCATCAAAATAAAACTCCAATACTGCAAGAATGAACAATTTTAACGTCCAAACATAGTGAATTTATCTTTTATGCAATCTAGTGAAGTGGAGGAAGAAAAAGAAGATTTCACTATAATTTTATATAAATTTGTATTTTAGGATGACACAACATATAGCATGTTATTACAGGGTTATTTAGTACTAAAACATATTTTAAAAAAAATGCATTTTAAAGTTGTAGAAAAACTCATGAAATTCAATTTTATTATGAATAATAATATTTATCATATTAATTTTCCCTTCAAATCAAATCTATTATTGTTTTTCAATATTACTAATATTTTTACAAATTTATTAATTATTATATTAATAATATTAATTATAATCAAAATAATAATATTTATAATAAAAATAATGGTATTTTTAATATTAATAATATTAATTATAATCAAAATCATAATATTTATAACACAAATAATAATATTTTTAATATTAATACTTTTAATTATAATAAAAATAATAATATTTATAATACAAATAATAATATTTATCATATTAATAATAATATTAAACTTGTTTGGCTCAAGTTTTTATAGTAATAATTTTTTTAAAAGAAAATTATTAATGATAATAACAATAATTGTTATGATGTTTTTTCATTTTTCTTCTCTACAGGGTCTGCAAACCTAGCCGCACGGGTCTGTAACTCTTGAGGGGGTCTGTAGACCCAAGCACGGGTTTAGAAGAGATCCAAGCGTGCGGGTTTGCATTTAGCGCGCGGTTTTGCAGATCCAGTCGTTCAGGTCTACACCCAACGTGCTAGGGTTGAAATGCGCTGGCTGGAGACCCGCTCGCCTGGGTCTGCAGCCAGGCATGCGAGTCTGGCCCTAGAGCTTAGGGCATGGCAGCCCCAGCACAAGGTGTCTGCAGCCCCACCATGCCCCACATAATTTTGCACTGAACGTTTTCTCTCAAACCTTCCCTTCAATGCCAAATTCATCCCATTGAAAAGACAACTCCACCCTCCCCCTGCAATCTTTGCAACTCTCTATGGCAAGGGAAGGTCTGCCATTACACTACTCCAATCCATAGTGTTTTGTGTCTAGGTAAACAGTAACACGAGCACCGAGCTCTTTTAGTATATTGTACTAGTTAGGTAGCCCGCGCTGCACAGCGGGCCAACTTTTTTTCATAAAACAATCTAAGATCCAAGAGTGTTGGGTTTGCCTGTAAAGGGAGACCTAAGAGTCTTGGGTCTGGCTGCAACACCAGGCCCAATGAGCTTTGGGCCCCAAATAAATGACAGACCTAAGAAGCTTGGGTCTGGCTTCAATCCAGAACCATTAGACTTGGGTCAGGACGCAGGACTCAAGAACCTTGGGTTTGGACACCGAACCCAAGTGTATTCGGCCAGGCGAGGCTGCAAGACCCAAAGGACTTGGGTCTGCTCCCCTGCTACTCCCAAGCCACTTGCATTAGGCGCCCCCTTCTAGCCCCAAGTTTCTTGGGTCTGGAAGGGCATGTCAAACCCGAGTTAATAATAATAATAATAATAATTGATTTTACCCTTCAAATCAAAGCTATATTTTTTCGATAGCAACAAAATTTATTTCAAATTTAATAATATTAATGAATTTAATAATATTTATGATATTAATAATAATATTAAACTTGTTTGGCCTAAGTTTTTATAGTTTTTAATCCCTTCAAATAAAATTTATAGTTTTTCTATGATAGTAATCATATTTTTCTTCAAATTTATTAATGATAATGATGATGATGATGATAATAATAATAATAATAATAATAATAATAATAATAATAATAATTTTACCTTTCAAATCAAACCTATGGTTTTTTTTTAATATTAATGATATATTTTTTAAATTTCTTAATTATGATATTAATAATATTAATTATAACAAAAATAATAATATTTCTAATACAAACAATAATATTTTTAATATCAACAATATTAATAATAATAAAATTAAAAATATTTTTAATATAAATAATAATATTTTTAATATTAACAATATTAATTATAATAAAAATAATAAATTTTTTAATATTAATAAAAAAAATTACAAATATTTCTAATACAAATAATAATATTTTTAATAATATTAAATTTACCCTAGTTTAAGTGAGTCTGGCTGCAATACCAAGTCCAATAGCTTTGTGCCCCTCTTAAATGTCAGACCCAAGAGTCTTGAGTTTGACTCGAATCCGAACCCATTAGAGTTAAGTTAGGACATAAGACTCAAGAGTTTTAGGTCCCCACGCGGGACCCATTAGCCTTGGGTCTAGACGCCGGACCCAAGTATCTTCAGTCAGGAAGGTCTGCAAGACCCAAGGGACTTGGGTCTGCGCTCCTACCACACCCAAGCAACTTGGGTCAAGCGCCCCTTCAAGACCCAATTTAATAAATACAAATAATAATATTTTTAATATTTATAATAATAATAATAAACTTACCCAAGTGGGTCTGACTGCAATCTGAACCCATTAGAGTTAGGTGAGAATGCACGACCCAAGAGCATTGGGTCCTGACGCAGATCCACTAGCCTAGGGTCGGGATGTCTTACCCAATTATCTTAGGCCAGGTAGGGCTACATGACTCAAGGGACTTGGGTCTGCTCCCCTGCCACTTCCAAGCAACTTGGGTCTGGCATGCCCTCTCAGACCAAAGAAACGTGGGTCTGGAAGGGCATGTCAGACCCAAGTTAATAATAATAATAATAATAATAATAATAATTGTTTTTACCCTTTAAATCAAATCTATGTTTTTTATAGTAATAAAATTTATTTCAAATTTAATAATATTAATGAATTTCATAAATTTTATGATATTAATAATAATATTAAATTTATCTAGCCAAGAGAATCGGGTCCGGACGCTAGACCCATTAACCTTGGGTCCCGATGCTAGACCCAAGAGAATTGAGTCCTGACACAGGACCCATTAGCCTTGGGTTCGGACGCGGACGCATTACCTATGTGTTCAGACCCTAGGGCCTTGGGTCAGGCGGGGCTGCAAAACCCAAGTGATTTAGGTCTGCATCCCTGTCACACCCAAGCAACTTGGGTTAGGTGCCCCTTTCTAGCCTCAATTTTCCTGGGTATGGAAGGGGATGTCTTACCCAAGTTAATAACAACAACAATAATTGATTTTACCCTTAAAATAAAATCTATGTTTTTTCAATAGTAATAATATTTATTTTAATTTTAATAATATTAATGAATTTAATAATATTTATAAAATTAATAATAATATTTAACTTGTCTGCCAAAGTTTTTATATTTTTTGATCTTCTAAAAAAAATTTATGGTTTTTCTTCGATGATAATAATAAGTTTTTAAATTTACTAATGATAACAACAACAACAACAACAACAATAATAATTCCTAATTTTAACCTTCAAATCAAATATATTATTGTTTTTCAATGTTAATAATATTTTTTTATAAATTTATTAATTATTATATTAATAATATTAATTATAATCAAAATCATAATATTTATAACATAAATAATGGTATTTTTAATATTAATAATATTAATTATAATCAAATTCATAATATTTATAACACAAATAATAATATTTTTAATATTAATACTTTTAATTATAATAAAAATAATGATGCAACCAAATTATTTGATAGTTTTACCCACATTTACCTAGTATTTTGCCTATGTTTTATATGTAAAATGTCTTGATATTCTTTGTTTTATGTTTTGAAGGCACTTTTGGATTAAAAGATTTAAAAAAAAGTAAATTGGAGATAATTGGCAGATTTGACCTCTAGTCGATGTTTTGTGAAGAGCTTGAGCTCTAGAGGTCGAAACGAAGTGATTCCAGTGGCATTAGAAAGATTACATCCATACCTTTTTATACATTATACATATAAGGCAAGAAAAATAAAAGGAGAAAGAGCACGGAAATCGCAGCCTTAAAAGTCAAATCTCACATTCTGCCAGTGTTGAACTTCGGCCATCCAACTTGAATATCTAGAGCTACATAAGTCCATTTGATGCAAACTCAATTTTTTTGGATTCCTGACTCAAAAACCTGTCAACCTACCAAACTTTAGATAAAAACTCATATGAGAGAGATATGATCTTTCTAAGATGACATATGAATTCTGCCAGCAGACAGGTTTTGTGAAGAAACAAGTTCAAAGTACTTCTCAAAGCATCCAAACCGTCATCCAAGTCTTTATTTCACAAATTTAGCTCCTCTAAGTCAAAAGTCAAAGCTTGAAGATTTTATACAAGGCTTAAATATAAATTGTCTACTTAAGAAATGACTATTTCACAAATTTTTCTCCTTTTTTAGGAAAATAGTTGTTGAAAGGCTTAAATATAAATTGTCTACTTAAGAAATGACTATTTTATAGAAAAGGAATTAGGGTTTCCTAGGATATGAAAAGAAAGAGAGAAAGGAAACGAGGGAGCAGCCAACCAAGAAAGATAAAACACCCCTTTTCTCCCACAAAACCCGAAATCATGTTTTCTTCCTTCTTTTTTATTAATTGTTCAGTAGACATGCAAGGCTAAACTCATTTTCTTGGTTGCAAGGACATGAAAACCTTCGGATTTCAAGAACTATGAGATTTATTTTACCTTTTCTTTTCAGTTTATATGATGAATATATTGTTCTCCTATGCTTATTTTTCCTATGATTGTTTACTTTAATTGCTAGAGCGGACTCTAAGTTATTATTGTAGACAATCTATTGCTAAGTTCGATATCAAAACCGAAGTTGTGGTATATGAACTTGTGAAGCAACTGCATTTAATAATTGTGGCGAATCTACATTATTAACCTTAGGGAGAACATTCAATTGATCAAATCAAACATGGACTGCGGACAGTTATGTTGTCTAGATTAATCAACTCCTCTAGTTCTTAAGGCTGTCATTGAATTAAATTACTAGTGCGAATATTGTGGTTGTTTGATGGTTAGAATTAGTTATACAGTGGATCTGTTAACTAATAAACATAAGAAAAGAAAAATATTCAGAGTATAAATTGACGTTTCATTTCCATGATTAGTTTTGGTTTTTGTAGATGGACGTTTACTAGCGACCAAGGTTTGTTTTTCTAGATAAATTTTGGTTTTTTTTTAGCATTGATTGCTTCTTTCTATTTACTTTTGCTTTAGCCTAGATAACCTCTAACCCCCCCCCAATTGCGTATCATCTAGCATAAAAATCTGACTTGAACCTTCCTCGTAGGATCGACCTGTTGCTTGTAATACAAATAATAATATATATCATATTAATAATAATATTAAACTTGTCTAGCCCAAGTTTTTATAGAAATAATTTTAAAAAATTATTAACGATAAAATAACAATAATAATAATAATAATTGTTATTATATATTTTTTTCATTTCTCTTCTCAATAGACCCAGCCGCACGGGTCTAAAAGCTCTCGGGGGGTCTGCAGACCCTAGGCTCAGGTCAGAAGAGACCCATGCGTGCGGGTCTACATCCAGCACGTGGTTCTGCAGACCCAAGAGAGTGGGTCTGCAGATCCCAGGCGCACGGGTTGCAGCCCCAGCACGCAGGCCTGCAGAGGCCCTAGCGCCTAGGGCATGGCCGCCCCAGCGCCTAGGGCCTGCAGGCCCGCCATGCCCCACCAAAATTTGCACCGACTGTTGTATGAACAATATTATTAATTTTAATATTTCTAATACAAATAATAATATTTGTAATATCAATAATAATCAAACATCCATTCAATGCCAAATGCTTCCCATTGAAAAGACAACAATCTCATGTTGAATGGAAAACAAAGTAAATTTTATATGTGTGTGTGTGTGTGTATAAAAGTTTATCGAAATTTGTACCAAAATTTCAGCAAAGTATCGGGAGGTTCCAAGTTATCAACATATAACATGTTTACACTTCTAATATCTCACATCTCATAACTCAATCACGACCCAATCCTCCTGGGTCCAAACATCATCGTCATCACAACCACAATATTTATAACATACATTGAACAACAAATATCATTATAGAGATAAACACGCATACATGGAACATGATTATATGAATTTCAAACTTAAGTTTATCTATTCAAGTTTAAACATCAGTTATACAAATTAAGTTAGATAAATGTTGTAATATTACAAAATACAAGGATATACTCCCTAAAATTAGATAACAAAAAGTGAACATAAGCTAGGATCTACTCTTGTCATGCATGCAATGATCCTGAAACAAAATACATATTATTGAAATATGAATATCGCAATAAGTATAGTATCACAAATATCCAACAATTTAAAAAGGCAAACATGTATTCATACTCTATTCACTTCTCCCTTCATTTTAACCAAAACCAAAGTCTGTGTGTAGCTCGGTCAACCTGAAATACCATTTAGCGACTCCCTTTAACCATAGCTAAAATATTTGTGTGTGGTTGAGTTAACCTGAGATCTCATTTGGCAATCCCCTTTAACCAAAACCAAAATTTTGTATGCTGCTTGGTCAACCTGAAATCCCGTCTGGCGACTCCCTTTAACCAAAGCTAAAATCCATATGTGGTTGGGTTAACCTGAGATCCTATCTGGCGATCTCCTTTAACCAGAACTAAAATTATGTGTGGAGCTTGGTCAACCTAAAATCCTATCTGGTGACTCCCTTTAACCAAAGCTAAATTTCATGTTGCGGTTGGGTTAACCTAAGATCCAATCTGTCGATCTCCTTTAACTAGAACCAAAATTCTATATGTAGCTTGGTTAACCTGAAATCCTATGTGGTGACTCTCTTTAACCAAAGCTAAATTCCATGTTGTGGTTGGGTTAACCTGAGATCCCATCTAGTGACCTACTTTAACCAAAACCAAAGTCTTGTGCGTTAGTAGGCTAACCTCATATCCCTTCTAGCGATCCTTTTTAACCAGAACCAAATTCTTTCTATGTGTAGCTCGGTCAACATGAAATCCTATCTAGTGATTCTCTTTAACCAAAGCTAAAATTGGTGTTATAGTTGGGTTAACCTAAAATCCCATCCGGTGATTTCCTTTAACCATAACCAAAAAAGGTGTGTGGTCTCATTGTAATGGGTGACCTACCCAAGTGGAAGATGGTCTCATTGTACTGGGTGACCTATCCATATGGAAAAAATATGAAATGGTCTCATTATAATGGGTGACCTATCCAGAAAAAATGATAAAAAGGTGAAGTGATCTCATTGCAATAGGTGACCTACCCAAAAAAAAAAGATGAAAAGTGGTCTCATTGTAATGGGTGACTTACCTAGAAAAATGATGGTCTCATTGTAATGGGTGACCTACCCAAGTGGAAGATAATCTCATTGTAATTGGTGATCTCCCTAGAAAAATGATAAAAATATGAAATAGTTTCATTGTAATGGGTGACCTACCCAGAAAAAAAGATGAAAAGTGGTCTCATTGTAATGAGTGACCTGCCTAGATGGGAAAACAAAATGTGAAGTGGTCTCATTGTAATGAGTGACCTACCCAGATCTCATTGTTATGGGTGACCTACTAAGGTGGAAAATAAAAAAATGGTCTCGTTATAATGGGTGACTTACCTAGACAAATACAAAGATTTGTTTTTAAAAAATGGTCTTATTGTAATGGGTGACTTACCCAAACAAATACAAAGATTTGTTTTTAAAAAATGGTCTCATTTTAATGGGTGACCTACCCAAATGGAAAATGGTCTTATTGTTATAGGTGACCTACCCAAATGAAAAAATGAATTGTCTTGAAAGGATGGCATGATAGGGCTCAAAGGGGGATGAGGGCTTAGAGGCGCACTCGAAAGGAGATAGGGTTAGAAAACACACTACCTGAAAGATAAGGACTCAAAGGCATGCTTGAAAGGAGGTAGGGTTAGAAAACGCACTACCCGAGTGATGACGGCTCAAATGCGCACTCGAAATATGATAGGGTTAGAAAAAGCACTACCTGAGTGATGAGGGCTCAAAGGATCACTCGAAATATGGTAGGGTTAGAAAACGCACTACCCAAAAGGTGATGGTAAAACATCAATTTATCAATGATGAAAGCAATGCATTATGATCAATATGCATGTATACTTACCTGAGAATTATAGGTCCCTCTTTTCTTCATAGAGTCTTCCTTTTCTCACAAGTTGGAGTGTTGGTAGTAAACTTCGATGGCTTTTTCACTCTTGCTTACTCGAGTCACATCTTATGATCTTGACCTCTAGGAAAGACTTGATATCATCATTTTTTTTTCCTTCAACATTTATCTCAAAGGTCACCAACTCTACCTTACATTTTTTTTTTCGAAAGGGAATCATGGAGCCAACCCTATTATACATTTTTAGATTGCCCCCTAGCTTGATCATGCCCTTAAGTGTTCAATTTGGGTTTTCTTTAGTGATGAGGCTACATGAAAGAAGGTTTGGGTTATTTACAAGGAATTGTTTTCATGTAGAATTTTTGGAATTTCAAAGCTATTCCGGACACGGAAATCATTTTGACATCAGTTTAAAGCAAACTCATTCTGAAGAAATTCAAATGATTCCTATGGACAGGTTTTCAGAAGTGATGAAAATTTTTTTTGTTTTGCTTTTGGTGAAAGTATGAAGTGACATTTTATTGGTCAAAGAGGTTCAAACTTTCAATTTGAGGGTTACAAAGAACTGATCTTCAAAGCATTCATTTTGATTGTATGAATAATGACTTGTTTCTCATAAGAAAGCATTGCCTACCGATCCAAATTGATTGCCTTTGATCAGAAAGGACTTGATTAGCCATGTAATGTAGGCTTTGGCTCTTGGTTATGAAGAAAATGATACTTGTAGGCTCAAAAATTGTTTAAGGAATTTCAAGACTAAGGATCACTAGTGCTTGTTTTCTGACCTTTTGTTTTTTGCATCCAAAATGATCCATCGTGCCCTTTAATGTCGAGCTTGGGCTTTTTCTCTTTGTTTTTCTTTTCTTTCTTCATTTGGTTGAGCATCATCATATCAGTAATTTTTATGGAAAGCTCAAATCTTTTTGATCTTTTGGATTTTCTTCATGCCCCCGGCTTTGTTTGGGCACCTTTGATCATTGAGAATTTTTCTTCATGCCCTCAATGTTGTTCGTGGGACTTTTAATTATTGAGGATTTTTGTATATCTCTCGCACCTGCCCCCCAATAAAGGATGTGATCCTAGCCAAGGTTATTTTCAAAAAACATTACTCGGCTCAAAAGGGGACTGCAAAGGATATATTTTAGCCTCATGAAAGGATTATCAAAGATGATTTTTTTTCATTTCAAACGCATGCATTTATGATCGGTAAGCCTTGCTTTCATGCGAGTATGCAAAATGGTTTCTCATTATTCATTTAGTTAAAACCCAGCTTTGGAGTCATCTCATGATGTTTGAGTTTTTATTCAGGTTTTCTAGGTGTATGGTTATCTTTCTAAAGAATCACTTGAATTTCCAGAACCTGTTTGTTTGGACAAACATAAATATGATTTATGTTTTTATACTAAAACTTTGAATTCCCAACAATCCTTGTGAACGTGTGAGACCATGCATAGTTTTGGAAACACAATGAAGAATTCGTGGTGCAATAGTCTTATAAGTAAAGAGTGTGCTTGTGTAGGCATGAAACAACAACGAAAATGGAAGCACATTATGAATATTAAGAAAACACATGATATTTTCAACAAGAATAGCTCATTTGACAAAGAAAGTCTTGTGGTGTTATGAGCCAAAATACTAACAAAACTGAAACAAGTTAAAACAAAGATGATTAAACAAAAAGCAATAATAGGGCAGGCTTCATCCTCCCATTTTGGTAAATCTCCTTTTAGGTTAGTCTCCCTACAATAAATCTTGTAAAGGTCTCATTGATGGCAGTGATAGAAAACTGTGGTAGAAATTCAAGCCCTTAAAAAATTTATGCTGCCTTTTTCGCACCCTGCTTTGACCATCGATGCTTTCAAATTTTCCAAACATTCCATCACTAGTGCATTTCTAATCCACCGTTTCAAGCATGATTAGGTAGACGGTTCGTGTTCACATTAGAAGTGTTTTCAAATGTTATCCACCCTACCTTGGTTAATTGCGAAAGCTTTCTCTTGAAGGCGTTGCAAGTATGAATGTTATGTCCAACAATACCAGCATGGTATTCGCAAGTGAGCTCTGGCTTGTACCAGCTGGGGTAAGGTGGCTGCAAAGGTGCCAAACGTTCGGGAGCTATATGCCCGGTGCTTAATAGCTTCTGGTACATCTCATTCAAGGGTAGCGATAATGAAGGTAGTTGTTCTTGGACGCTTTGATAATTTCCAATTTGGCTTTTGGCTTTAAAGTTTTGGGGCTCAGGTTTTTTTATAGTGGTAATTTGGGATGGGGTGTAGTAGTTTTGGGATGGGTTTTTCCTAGCCTTATAGCCATCTCCAACATGGTTGACCTCCTTCCCTTCGAAGCCTCTTTTCTCAGTGGGTGCAGAAATTCTATCACTCTTGACGCTTTACTCTATGCGCTCACATACTACCATAGCGTCAGTGAATTGATGAGCTAAGCTACCCATCACATGTTCATAGTATGGTGCCTTGAGGGTGTCAGCAAATAGATTGACTATCTCTTTGTCCGAAAGTGGGGGATGCAGTTGAGTAGCCGATTCCCACCATTTTTTAGCCTATTCCCTTATGCTCTTTGTCCCCTTTCTCCATATTGGACAAGCTAGTTCTGTCGAGAGCAATGTCCATGTTGTACTTGTATATGTCCATCTCGGATCTTTGTATTATCCAATCTCATGTACTAGCTCAATGTTGCCCCACTTAAGCTATCCTGAAAAAAATGCATCAGTAGTTTTTCATCATGTACTACTTCTACCATTTTATTGCAGTAGGACTTAAGGTGGGTCATGGGGCATTTTGTTCCACTATATTTGATGAATTCATTCGGGACAACCACATTTGGGACCAAACACATCTCTGCTGCTCGTATTGGGTCATATAAATTCACCCCTTCGATGACTCTGATTCTAGCCTCCAGCACTGTCGTTTTATCTTGATTGATGCTATCAGATGACTTGGCCTTATGGGACTCGTTGGCAAATGCGTCCATGACTGTCAAAGCTGGTGCAAGTATCATTGACTGCACAAATACTGGATTGCGTTGAGGCTCTTGACCATGTTCACTCATTCTTTATTCGGGCTGAGCTGTTGTCGAAGTCTGATTAAAGGTGATGGGTTGGTTAGAAGGACCTTCACCAGTGGTATTTCCCAGTGTTTGCTCGAGTAAGCTAGTGAGGCGAGCAATGCTTGTCTTCAGAGACTCCAACTCTTCTTGAAAATGGGCGTCACGGTGAGCACACTCTTCGTCTTCCATGTTTCTTGCTCGGAGTCGGGTGTTGTAGATTCTTTGGGGACCTATATTTTAACCTGGTGCATGTATGTATGTTATTTACAATGAATGGATGTAAATGTGTGTACATGCTCATTGGATGTGGATGGCTATTTAGGGAGCTTATACTCTAAGGACAAGTTTTGGGGCCATTACATGATGGGTAGGCTTTCTACCTGATCTCAAAAGGATCTCTTGTTGTCATAGTAATCACTCTCGTGAAGGCAATGTGGGGGCTCAGTAGGTAATGAGATGGCATATGGACCAATCATTACCAGTCTACGCACTTAGTGAACAGTTGGGGTTTACACAAACATAAACCTTAACTAAAAGTCGTAAGGTAAGCTGGTAGTCCCCCACTTAACCTAAATTTTTCAGTGTAAACTCTCACATAAAAAAAGTGAATGATGCTTGAATCTATTCTATATAATGTGTGAACGATACGTGCAAGAATCAAAGCGTAAATAATAAAAGGAAAATGCATATTAAAAAAACAAATATATAAACCCAACAATAACACAAAAACAGACATAAACAAAACTTAGTCCACAGGGTCCCCAACGGAGTCACCATTTTGTCGCCCGTGCCCGCGCGTTGTCGATGATGATTGTCCACTCTCGTATGTATTTGGAAAATATGGGGAGACAAGGAATTCTTGTCTTTTATCGGTGGGAAGGGTAAATGGGAGTCACCACCTAGTATTTTGGTCACTAGGAACCCTAATTGGTCTCAGAGATCGGGCACATAAATTGGTTGCATAAAGGGAAGGTATTAGCACCCCAAATATAAATAATAATATTTTTAATATTAATAATAACAATAAACCTACCCAAGTTTAAGTATGTTTGGCTGCAACACCAGGATCAAGAGCTTTGGACCCTCTTAAATGAGAGACCCAAAAGCCTTGGGTCTGGCTACAATCCGAACCCATTACATTTGGGTGAGGACACAAGACCCAAGAGCATTAGATTCTGAGGCGGACCCATTAGCCTAGGGTCTGACTTCTGACCCAATTGTCTTGGGCCAGGTAGAGTTGCAAAACCCAAGGGACTTGGGTCTGCCCCCTGCCACTCCCAAGCAACTTGAGTCTGGCATGTCTTTCTAGACCCAAGTTAATAATAATAAAAATAATTGATTTTACCCTTCAAATCACATCTATGTTTTTTTCGATAGTAATAAATTTATTTCAAATTTAATAATATTTATGATATTAATAATATTATTAAACTTATCTGACCTAAGTTTTTATAGTTTTTAATCCCCTCAAATAAAACTTATTGTTTTTCTTCGATAACAATAATATTTTTCTTCAATTTTATTAATTTAATAATAAGAAAAAGAAAAAGAATAAGAATAATAATTTTACCTTTCAAATCAAATCTATTGTGTTTTTCAAAATTAATGATATATTTTTAAAAATTTTAATTATGATATTAGTAATATAAATTATAATAAAAACAATAAAATTTATAATACATACAATAATATTTTTAATATTAACAATATTAATTATAATACAAATAATAATATTTTTAATATTAATAATATTAATCATCATAAAAATAAAAATATTTATAAACCAAAATAAAAATATTTTAATATTAATCATCATAAAAATAATAATATTTATAAACCAAAATAATAATATTTTTAATATTAATAATAACAATAAACTTACCCAAGCTTTGGACCCCTCTAAAATGAGGGCCCCAAAATCCTTGGATTTGGTCGCAATCCGAACCCATTAGAGTTGGGTGAGGACGCAAGACCCAAGAGCATTGGGTCCTGACGCGGACCCATTAATCTAGGGTCTAACTCTTGACCCAATTGTCTTGGGCAAGGTAGGGCTGCAATACCTAAGGGACTTGGGTTTGCCCACTGCCACTCTTAAGCAACTTTGGTCTGGCATGCCCTTCGAGCCCCAAGTTAATAATAATAAAAATAATTGATTTTACCCTTCAAATAACATCTATGTTTTTTTATAGTAATAAAATTTGTTTCAAATTTAATAATATTTATGATATTAATAATAATATTAAACTTATATGAGCTAACGTTTTATAGTTTTTAATCCTCTCGAATAAAACTTATTGTGTTTTTTCGATAATAATAATATTTTTCTTCAAATTTATTAATTTAATAATAATAATAATTATTATTATTATTATTATTATCATCATTCAAATCAAATCTATGGTTGTTTTTTGAAAATTAATGATATATTTTGAAAATTTCTTAATTATGATATTAATATTATTAATTATAATAAAAACAATAAAATTTATAACACAAATAATAATATTTTTAATATTAAAAATATTAATTATAATACAAATAATAATATTTTTAATAGTAATAATATTAAAATTAAAAATATTTATCATCCAAATTGTCGCGGGGTCACGCCGCGACGTCATCGGTGACGATGGAGGCTTTATATCGTGCCTCCCAGATGAGGTGTGTGTGTGTGTGTGTTGGGAAGGATCATAAAATTATAATTAAGATTCAGGAGTCGTCACCTAGTATTATAGTAGTCACACCCAAGCGCGGAGCGCGACGTCGCGGCAACCCTCCCCGGGAGCAGGGATTCATGTTGGGGTTTTAATTTTTGTGAATAAGGGAGTCGCTACCTAGTATTGTGGTCACTAGGAAATCTAACTGGTCTTTGAGAGATTCTAAGGCAAGGGACTTGTTGCGTAAAGGGAAGGTTTTAGTACCCCTGGTACGCCCTATCTAAGGTAAGCTGCTTGGTGTTTGGTTTGCCTTATAATTGATATGGTGTTGGTGTTTTCTAATCCCATTAGTTTTCCTAGGATATGTTTACTATGAAAAAGACTTAGGTTCAAAGTCTAAAAGAAAGAACTCTTGGTCAATGTGGATCACACCTTTAGATGTGCCTACAAAGTACCAAGGAGAACCAATGCAGATATCTTGAAATCTGTGTTTGATTCAGACTAAATTTATAACTGACGATTTAAGAGATAGTTAAGACATAAATCCAAGGAGATTCAATGTGCTTTAAAAGCTTATTTTTCCCTTAGTATTTCAAGTGTTCACGACTCGTAAATCACAAGGAAGAGAAACATATTATTTTTTTTAGAAATCTAAGGAAATTCAGAGCGCTTTAAAAAAAGCCTATTTTTGCCTTAGCGTTTCATACTTTCACGGCTTGTAAACCGTGGAGTCAAAACTTGAAATGTCCCCAATTATAATCAAGGCTTCTTTCAATAATGTATGATTTGATAAATAATAACGACTTATTATTCCTAGAAAAGTATTTTGGATATTTACCACTTAGGGTTTTTTTATCCAAATATTAACAGTGAATAATAGCGAAATATTCCCAATAATATTTTGGATATTAATCCCTTTGCAATTTCTTTATCCAAATATTAATGGTGAATAAAGTCACATTCCCAAAAAATAAGATTTTGTATTTTTTGAAATATTGGCCAACATCCTTTGGAGTTTTACAAACATGTTGTAAAATCCAAAATGCAAGAAAATAATTTTTATGTTTAAGAAACATTTTTTAAAACTTTGAATGTTTATTTTTTTTAGAAAAATATTCAAAATATATTAAGGTATTGACCGTATGCAGCATACAAGAAAACATTTCTATATTTTTTCAAAAAACTCAAGCATCACAGACTCACAATTAATCACAGTTAAAGACAACAAACTGCGCGCATATACATGTATCCTTGAAATTTTGCAAGAAAAAAAAAAAACCAAAGATGGCCCCTCAAAGCTAACTCTCCTCAAATAAAATTTGGTCTATCCTTAAACCCCAAAATCAAACTCAGTCACAGTTCAAGTGAATTATAATTCACTTGAACAGTAACACAAATGTTGTCATTCAACAACAAAGAGGAAAACGCCCCCCCGAACCTGCCCGAAAGATTAAACCCTGCAAAGGAGATGCCCTCGCGCTTTTTATGTTCTCCTCTGGACGAAGTTATGTTTAGAAGAAAACCCTTCTATGCAGCATTCTAGGACAAGAAAGACAGCCGAACAAGGAGTGCAGGGATGATGAAGACCTATGAGGCTCATGGTTCCTCCCAACGAGAAGTAAAAACAAAGAATACGCAAACCTTCTAAACTTTAAACCATGGAAGAAAAAAACATTGGACAAGCAACACAACTTTGCTGTAAGAAATAGAGAAAAAAAAACGTCCCAAACGAAAGCAGAAACCGGTTTTTTTTTAGAGAACAGTCATCAGACACTAGTTTTTAAATATGGCAGGGAAAGAGAGAGTAAGACTTATACCTGCAGATCCCTGCTTGTTCTTAATGCCAAAGATGACTTACGAGCTGATGGACTGAGCTTCTGCTTTCTCATCTCTGGTATCCAAGGAGAGACTCCTTTCTCCTTTCTCCTCTCTCTGTTTCTGTCTCCTCTGTCTCTCCCGTGTTTTCTTTCTCTGCTTTTCTCTCTTTCTTTCCCCGTTCCCGTGAAGATTTTCACACCCAAAAAATCATCGAAAGAGTCCCCTTTCTTTCTCCTCGTTTTGCCTGCCTCTCTCACCATTTTCTCCTGTCTCTTTCCCTTTTTTTTGTCCCTCCTTCACCCAGCAGAGGAGGTTTATATAGCCTAAACGCAGCTCTATTTAGGAAACAAAATACACTAATCTAGGATACAATTTCGGGTGGCTTACAATCAGATAAAGCAAGTTAGGAAACCAGAATATTCTGATTGATATTCAGCTGATTCCATTGATTATTTTCAGTGATCAAAGGGTGGTGCAGCTCCTTTCTTTCCTTTCACAGCTAGCACCGTGAGGCACCAACTGTTTCTTTTGGACTGAGGCAGCAAAAAACGTGATCTGCATCTCCAAAAATCCAGCGAGAGGATAAAGGAAACTAACAAGAAGTTGCAGAGAAAAGGAAAGAAATCAAATGGGGAGGGTTGTGCAGAGAAAAAGGAAAGAAATCAGGCGGGATGGTTGTGCAGAGAACAAGGAAAGAAATGCAGACGGGGAGGGTTGTTCCCAAAATGACAATGAACAGTACCATGCTAATTAAATCCTATGGGTCTGTTTTATGCTGCAAAGTATCCAACGGTGGCCTTTTTTTCTTGTGAAGAGAAGCAAAATATAATCCAACATGGCGGCCAGTAACAGAAATTATTATAATGTTTTCTGATCCAGTCCCTGTTTTTTTTTAATTCCTCCAACAAAACCGATTCACTTTCCAAAGTTTTAAATTGTCTTTAATTAATCTAATAAATCCTTAAAATATTAAATCGGGTCTCTCGAATCAAGACTTGAAAAACTCGGGCTGGAATCCTTCTTGTGGCAAGATTCTCTGCTTTCATGCTAGATGTTCAGACGTGAATATCTTGAGCTTATGATATCGAAATCAAGGGATTCAAAAGCTCAAATTCATCAGCACGTACAAGACTAAAACTGCCATGAAGGATTCAAAGTGAGATAAAATCGTTTTGAAGAACAAAATTGCAAAACAACTCGGGTTGGAACCCTTCTCACGACAAGATTTTCTACTTTCATGCTAGATATTCAAAAAGGAATATCTTGAGCTTCTGATATCAAAATCAGGTGATTCAAAAACCCAAATTCATCTACACATACAGGACTACAACTTCAATGAAGGATTCAAAGTGAGATAAAATTGTTTTGAAGAACATAATTGCAAGAAAACGCGGGTTGGAACCCTTCTCGTGGCAGGATTCTCTGCTTTCACACTAGATATTTAAAAGGGAATATCTTGAGTTTCTGATATCGAAATCAGGCGATTCAAAAACCCAAATTCATCTACACGTACAAGACTAAAACTTCCATGAAGGATTCAAAGTGAGATGAGATCGTTTTGAAGAAAAGAATCTGGCCGTAATCTGCTTGGTCAAAAGGATCTCCTGATCTGATTCAGGAACTGACAATGCCGAGCATCCTCATACGACTGAGAGTCTGACCTAAGAACGATGAATGAACTCTTTAACATGCCATGAATGACAGTGTATAGTTGGAATAGCCGAATATTGCACGAAGTCAAGTCAAAATCAAAGCCTAATTTGGAACAAAATTGGTATTACAACAGAATTGCGACAACAGCAAAATCAATTTTTTTTAGTGCAAATTCAGAGTGATTTATCCAACCTTAAAGGCCAGATAAGAAGGATTGAATTTAGCATTTTGAAGACACCTAATTAGCCTAAGAAACCTGACAATTTCGGCAGAAAAAGGGGGAGGATAAAGATAGCAGAAAACAGCTCAAATAGGGTTCGAAAAACATTTCTTTCTTCTCTACTTTTGTCAATCTTCCTGCAAACATGAGCTAAACTCCTGCACTCGGTTCAAAAGGGGTACACACCATCTTCAGCACGTGGGGCCCAAAAATGAGTAACAACAATAGTCACTAGGAACCTATGGTCTGCGAGAGTCTGGGTAAAGGACTGGTTGTGCAAGGGGAAGACGCATCACCTCCAGTGCACCCTACCTAAGGTAAGCTGCATTGTTGTTTGATTATTTTTTCTAAGTCGAGTTTCTATTCGTTGGTCTTTTCTAAGGTTCAAGGTAAATCTCTCTTCATGAGAAAGTCTCTACCTTATTGGGTTAAATCCTAACTATTTTAAAGTCTAAATTTTAGCATCGCATTTATTTGCACCTTGTATCTTTAATATCTTAGGGTGTACTTTATCGTGTAATTTTACACCCTAAAGATATTAAAATTTACATCTGGACCCTAGAAAAAAAATATTGGAAAAAGGTTTTTGATATTTTGGTCAGACCCTACTGGATGATCATAAACTAGTCATGATATCCATTTTCTCTTGGGTTTTCAAAACATGAAAAAGATGCAATTTTTTTATGAAAATATTGTGTTTGTTTTTTGGAAAATTAATTTTTTGAAATATTTCGGAGAAAACCAGGTATTTTAATACCGGGTTCATATCTTACAATATAAGTATACAAACCCGATATTGAGAAATATTGGTAGAAAAACATGTGGGAAAATCACAAATGTTTTGAAAGGATTTTTGAAATTTTTTGGATTTGTTTTGTTTTTTGTTTTTTTGATTTTTTTAATATTATAATATATATTATTATAAATAAATATATATGGGTTAGGCTGGCCTAGCTGACTGGGTCGAGCCCAGGAATGTTGGGTTAGGCCGATCTCCGCCCAACATATCGTTTTTCCTCCTTTTTTAGGCTGGGCCAAGTCTGGCCCATATATTTGAACTGGGCTAGAACTAGTCGGCCCAACGATCACTGCATGAACAGTGGACGTGAATTATAATTCACGTTTACTGTTCACGCTGTGAACAGAGATCGTGGAGAAGAAGAAGAAGAAGAAGAAAGGGAAGAAGGCTACCTGGCGTGAAGGTGGTATGACCGAGCAGGACAACGTGGTGCAAGTGGTGGCAACGATGGAGAGTTGAGCCGCTGGAGTTGCTGCTACTCGCGTTTCAGGTGCTGCTGCTATCGTGGTCGGTGCTGGGGTTGCTTACGGTTGGAGTGGCTGAGGAGAGAGTCGACGCCTCTACTGCTGCTGGTAAGGATGAAAGTCGCTGAAAAGGGTGGTTGTTGTTACTGCTGCTGTTGAGGTCATAGTGACAGAGAAGAAAGAAAGATGAAACAGGTCTGCAGAAGAGAGAGAGGGAGCAGCGATGGCTCCTGGTGGCCGGACGGTGGTTGGGGTAGCTAACTATGGTGGATATGGTGGCGGAAGAGCTGGTGGTAGTGTTGCTTGGAGGCATTGGTGGAGCCACATAGAGACAAAAGGGGGCAATTGCCCCCTTAATTTTTTTTTAAATATTTTTTATATTAAAATATCAATATAATAGTTTGGTGAATGGTTAATACACGGAAGGAAAATTGTTATTGTATGCTTATATCTTAATATACTATATAATATATATGTCCAGCTCTTTACCCTAAAGTTTTCCCTTTTCTTTCTTCTTCTTTTCCTAACTAACCAAGAGTCTTTTTTTCTTTTGATTTGTTGTTCCCTGCCTCTCTCCCATATGCAAATTTCTCTTCAAGTATAGTTAAGCAATTAACCTCTTTTGCTTTTTGCTTTAGGTAAATTTCCTTCATCTTTTCTATTTGTTTCATTGTCTAATTTTAGTTTTATTCTTTTATAATTAGTTATTAAAAATATTAGGGTTTATGATAATTGAAGGGTTTTGATATGAATATGTTCAAAATAAATGTTTGAATCTGCTAATTCAATCAATTAAATGTTTCTTTTCTAATTATAAATGAATAAATTAATATTCATGCAAAACCACTATTCTTGGCATCCTTTGCATTGACTGAGTAATTTATTGAAATTTAATATTTTCACGTGATTTGTTTATAAGTAAAATATCAAGTAGAAAACATGTTTTTCAATTATTGTTCCTCTTACACAAACACTAGGCATTGTTCCTCAATTAAATGTCTAGAAATGATTAAGTATAATTTAATCAACATACTTATTATATGCACATAGATATGAATTAAAATGGGTTTTGATTTTGATGAATTGATGTATATTTTGCTATGAATTTCATATGGAAGATTTAGAATTATTGTGTAACTCAACTGACTTTTGTTTAACAATGAATTATTGTGTAATTGTGTTAATTATTATGTAGACACTAATGATGATAAAAAAATCCAGCAGGTTCATATTAATTTTACTTGATATGAATTAGTATATATGTTTTGAATTGATTTCTAACGCATATCTACATAATATAGTATTTGTTCGTAATTTGCCTCATCGTTTAAAAAAATCTAGCTCCACCACTGCTTGGAGGCTGGAACGGTGCATTATCTCTCCATTTTTTGACCTTGAATTTGCATTATCTCTCCATTTTTTGGCATAATATGGTACAATTAGGCATTGAATTTCCTCCAAAATTGCAATTGTATTCCTCGGCCTACTTTCTCCATATTGCCAGCCTTTATTTTATTTTTTGATATTTTTATTTTCAAAAAAAGGTAAGTTTTTAGGAATAACCTAGAATTGGGTTATGACACAAAAAATAATATTTTTATTAATAATAACAATAAACTTACCCAAGTTTAAGTGGGTCGGGCTGCAACACAAGACTCAAAAGCTTTGGGTACCTCTTAAATGAGGGACCGAAAAGCCTTGGGTTTGGCTGCAATCCGAACTCATTACATTTGGGTGAAGACATAAGACCCAAGAGCATTGGATCTGATGTGGACCCTTTAGCCTAGGGTCTGACTCTTGACCCAATTGTCTTGGGCCAGGTAGAGATGCAAAACCTAAAGGCATTCGACCTGACATGTCTTGGGTAAAAATAATTGATTTTACCCGTGAAATCACATCAATGTTTTTTTCAATAGTAATAAAAATTATTTCAAATTTAATAATATGAATGAATTTAATAATATTTATGATATTTATAATAATATTAAACTTATTTGAACTAAGTTTTTATAGTTTTTAATCTCTTCAAATAAAACTTATTGTTTTTCTTCGATGCTAATAATATTTTTCTTCAAATTTGTTAATGATAATAATAATAAGAATAATAATAATAGTAATTTTACCCTTCAAATCAAATCTATGGTTGTTGTTCAAAATTAATGATATATTTTTAAAATTTCTTAATTATGATATTAATAATATTAATTATAATAAAAATAAAAATATTTCTAATACAAATAATATTAATCATCATAAAAATAAATATATTTCTAATACGAATAATAATATTTTTAATATTAATATTAAAATGATTTATAATACAAATAATAATATTAATAATAACAATAAACCTATCCAAGTTTAAGTGGGTCTGGCTGCAACATCAGGCTCAAGAGCTTTGGACCTCTCTTAAATGCCGGACCCAAAGGTCTTGAGTCTGGTTGCAATCCGAACGCATTAGAGTTGGGTGAGGATGCAATATCCAATAGTATTGGGTCCTGACGCAGACCCATAAGCCTAGGATCTTACTCTTGACCCAATTATCTTTGGCTAGGTAGATCTGCAATACCCAAAGGACATGAGTCTGCCCCATGCCACTCCTAAGCAACTTGGATCTGACATGCCTTTCCAGATCCAAGTTAATAATAATAAAAATAATTGATTTTACTCTTGAAATCACATCTATGTTTTTTTCAGTAGTAATAAAATTTATTGCAAATTTAATAATATTTATGATATTAATAATAATATTAAACTTATCTTAGATAAATTTTTATAGTTTTTAATCCCCTCAAATAAAAATTATTGTTTTTCTTTGATAATAATAATATTTTTCTTCAAATTTATTAATTTAATAATAATAATAATAATAATAATAATTTTTCCCTTCAAATCAAATTTATAGTTGTTTTTGAAAATTAATGATATATTTTCAAATTTTCTTAATTACGATATTAATAAAATTTATTATAATAAAAACAATAAAATTTATAATAAAAATAATAATATTTTTAATATTAATCATCATAAAAATAAAAATATTTATAAACCAAAATAATAATATTTTTAATATTAATAATATTAAAATTAAAAATAACTATAATACAAATAATAATATTTTTAATATTAATAACATTAAAATTAAAAATACTTATAATACAAATAATAATATTTTTAATATTAAAAGCTCTTATCCTGCATATTTGAGCATTGTTATACCTGAAGGAACTTATGCTCGTATTGGTGAATCTCACTTCGTACCTTTTAATTTATGTTCACAGATGGTTTGGTTTTGTTTCTAAAACTGAGTTTTGTTGTTTTATTAACTAGATCGGGATTGGCATGGCAGCACTCGATTGATGTGGGTGCTGGTGTCATAGATTGTAACACCCTCAAATTATAATGTCATGAAATCTCAAACATTTCTTTACTAATGTCAAGTATTTAATAGTATGTCTAAGATTATAGGAATTTTGTTTTTTGAAATTTCGGCAGAGTTTCCTTTGTTTTCTGATGTTACCAAGTTATGACTAGATTTCATTCAATCACAATACTCAAAACTTCCACTTTGATCCAACCATCATGGATCATATCCCATCTCATCAAATAATATTTCACATAACTATACTTCATTGTATTTTCTCAACCTTACATCATCAACAAATAACACATTAACTACAAACAATTATAAACTCAAAAGATTCATATTGAACTAATTATTACATTAACATGCATTCATCTTCTACACATACAAGATTATAATTACTAATTTTCTTTTTGAATAGTTTAATAATATTAGTTCCTTACTCATACATTTTAAAAGTATAAGTACCAAAAGCAAAACATATTCAGGATACATATATTACAACTACATAGAATACAAATTACATATTAAGCAAATATATTACATTCCACAAAATAAACAGATTAAATCACAAAGCCCATATTTAAAGCTCCGCATCACCTCGTGAAAAACCTGTATACATAACATTAATAAGAAATAAGGAAGATAACACATTAAAGATGATAAAGCTATTATGTTCACAAGTCTTCAAAATTATATCAAATTATCTTTCATCACCAACTTACTATATATCAACATTCATAACTCATTCATAATTTATTAATCCTATACTTATATAGGACCTCTGTGACCAACACTCATTGCTTAATTTTTAATTTGGTAATTCATAATTTTACCTCAAACCCGGCTAACCCTCTTAAATAGCCAACTATCAAACCGGTAATTCTATATGAATTACCCAACATCCGGCTATTCTCCATCAATAGCCAATATACCCGGTAATTCCATACAAATTACCCAACATCCGGCTATTCTCCATCAATAGCCAATACAACCGGTAATTCCATACGAATTACCCAACATCCGGCTATTCTCCATCAATAGCCAATACACCCGGTAATTCCATACGAATTACCCAACACCCGGCTATTCTCTATCAATAGCCAATACACCCGGTAATTCCATACGAATTACCCTACATCCGGCTATTCTCTATCAATAGCCTATACAACCGGTAATTCCATACCAACCGGTAATTTTATACTAACCAATCGGTACTTCTATACTAACCGGTAATTCATACCAACTAACCGGTAATTCAATTATAATACCAACAATTTCTTCATCTACTTCTTTCATATCAACATGTCATAAACAACTCATAACTAATAATGAAACTTTGAATTTTAAAAGAAAGTGATGAATCACTTACCGTCTGCTCGTGATAGCCCAGCTCCTCCTGCATGATGCCCTGCTCCCGGTACAACTCCTGAATCAATCAGATTGCACTACATTATTAATCCATTATCATTTTTCATACGTGCCTAAATTTGAAGCA
>Ga0307513_10002310_pt1 | contig 26587 bp, 34 predicted proteins | sample 15_EM_MG_FD_202174 | JGI IMG/M metagenome (GOLD analysis project Ga0307513, IMG submission 202174) | Populus trichocarpa ectomycorrhiza microbial communities from riparian zone in the Pacific Northwest, United States - 15_EM | ecosystem: Host-associated > Plants > Roots > Unclassified | place...
GGGATAGTGCCAGACCACGTCGCGACGGCAGGACATAAACGATACGCACGGCGCGCGGACGCCCAAGTAGAGCGCTCCAATCTGTATCTCATAAGTCAGTAAGTAAAAACCTGAAACAGGCTGATGAGTTAGGAAGTGACTAACCTGTGGGCCTAGAGTTGGGTGCAGGGCGAGAACGCCGGGCAACAGTTTGGTTTTGGACTGCCGCGGGGCCATTATCCCGTGGATCAGGTAATATTTACGCCGGCACTGGGTCATTATCCGGGGAACTTGAATCACGTACCATTTGTGGGTGCTCAGGATAATTAAGAGGTTGAACAGGGACATCGGGACCCGCCGCAGGAACATGACCCGGGAGAGCCTGTCCGAGCTCTGCGGCAGCCGGGACGTTGACTTGTGCAGCCGGTACGTTTGGACCAGCCGCATCCGGAGGAGTCTGTCTAAGTTGCCCGGCAGCAGCGACATTGACCTGTACAGCCGGTATCTTTGGAACAGCAGCACCTGGAGGAGCCTGTCCGAGTTGTCCGGCAGCAGGGACATCGACTTGTGCAGCCCGTACGTTTGGAGCAGCCGCACCCGGAGGAGCCTCTGCGAGTTGTCCGGCAGCACTGACGTTGACCTGTGCAGCTGGTACGTTTGGAACAGCCACCCCCGGTGGATCCTGTCCGAGGTGTCCGGCAGCACGGACGTTAACATGTGAAGCCGGTACCATTGGACCAGCCGCACCCGGAGGAGTCTGTCCGAGTTGTCCGCCAGCAGCTACGTTGACCTGTGCAGCAGGTACGTTTGTACCAGCCGCACCGGGAGGACCCTCTCTGAGTTTTGCGGCAGCAGGGACGTTGACTTGTGCAGCAGGTACGTTTTGACCAGCAGCACCCGGAGGAGCCTGTCTCCGTTGTCCGCCTGCCGGGACGTGGGCTGGGGGAGGATTTGGAGGAAGTTGTCCTGGGTTCCCTATAGTCGTCGCAGCCCCCCACTGATTTGGGGCCCCTGGCGGTAGTAACGATGGGTGCACCACGTCCTGCTCAGGTAGGATTACGGGACTTGGCACTATCATTTTGCCTTTGTTATTTGTGTCATTCAACTTCCGGCAACTGTCCTTAACCAGTTTCACGACTGCCTCCACGATATCCTCTGGACGGTGCATATAATTGGCTGCCACTGCGGAGAGAATGAGATCGCAGGCAGGACGCAAAGTCACCATGCCTGTGAATAGTGGCAGGAAGTCGGCGTCAGGGAAACCTTTCGCCGTTGGCCCTGCTGGCGCAAAGCCCCTTGCTGTCATCTAATCCTTCGGACAGTTCCCCCACTCTGTGTACATTTTCTTTTGAGCCTGGACTTGTGTGAAGCCCATGTTTAGCTTATGATCGCTAATCACTCGACCGACTGGGTTGGTGCGATGCATGCTGATTGCCCCTTGAAGCGAACCAGGCGGGAGTTGATCTGTCTGTCCCGGCGCAAGGACACTGGCATTTTGCATGAATACGTACTGCCTGTTGATATTTTGCGCCATGTCCGTTGAGGGTTTGTTCATATTGATAGTTGATTTGGAGATTCTGGTCTTGTGAATAGAGAGGATGTTGAGGATGTTGTGGATGTTGTGGATGTTGTGGATGTCGGATTATCCCTGGTAAGAACTTGCCGGTGTCGTGATCAACCCACATTATATATACAAGATTCAGAAATTCAAGATAGTTTGGAAGAATTTTGAATTGTTTGAATTGTGTTCAAGAATTAAGATGCATCAAGAACTGACACCTCGGGCGTCGATTAGTGTTTCAGTCGTTTCGTGTGCACGCAAGATGATAACCAGCTGACACCACATGACGTCGGGACAAACAACGCTAAACCAATTCGACGGCTGGTAATAGATCAGTGTGCACACTGCTAGGCCCAGCATCTCCTGTCATCCGCACCCGTTAACATCGAGACGAGGACAACATCACACTACTATCACCCACACTCGACTCCTGAAATCGGCGGCGCCGAATTCCATCATGCCGGTCAAATGTTGATTTTGTCGCAAAAGATACGAGCGTGCAGGGGCATAGGAGACACACTTGCGAAGTGCGCATGCAAATCTCGATATCGTACTCGCATCCACCATACGGAATCCACCTAGAGACGTCCTTACCGACCGGAGGACAGACCTATGTAACGCCAACGAACCCATCGAACACTGCGATTCAGACTCCGAATCAGATCCTGCCGGAGATACTGCCGCTAGTGAGCCCAACGCACCTGATGATACGCCTAGGCGCGAACCGAAAACAGAAGTACTCGAGGAGAACACGTACCCAGTCGCTGCGGAACAGGAGGACTATCCTGTTAGGTGGTAGCTTCGGCGTGATGTATTCCGACAGCTAGGACCAGGATCGTAATTGTATAGGAGAACTCGTTAAGAAGACACGAGTAATGTAGGCTAGATATAATATTTACTTCGGTGTAGATCGTCGAAGTATTGGTAACGATATAAAAGTGTAGATGGCTTATTATATTGATGAGATCTCTTCTCCGTGCTTGTTGTGTCTAATAGCAGCGAAGATGCTTCGATATTTATATTCCGCGTTGGAGCAAATCGCGGTCTACATGCTAACTCTATACTAACTAAGTACCTTGCCCACAACTCTGCGAACTTCACCTGAGTGCGAACACTCGTAGACCCTGAAAATTCTCTATCACACCTTTTCTTTGCTCCCATGGTCAACTTATCGGTCTAGGCTTCCATTATTCCTGATGGTGTGGAGACCACGTCAGGTGTCAGCCCAGCCATTTATCCGTTGACAACAATGACTACGAATTATCTGCCCCTCGTGCTCGTCGAGGGTAGGCTAACTCGCTGGACAGAAGATGGCCATTCTTCTTTGGTTGGTTCCGTCGAGAATTCAGTATGCGACTGCATCTCGTATTCTGGTCTTCCGGCATTACACGACTTGTCCTCAGGATCGTACCAATAGGCATTTTCCCTCGGACTCCCTCTTTTACCAACTTGTCCTCTGTGGATGCACCCGATCCACTTACTGGGCATAGTTACCTCCTTCATACCCCAAACTACTTTGTGGTTACGAGGGGACTAACTTGTGTGCAAAATGTCCCGTTGCCTTCGACCCACTCTTTCGACTGTCTGTCTTCAAGTGTCTGTAACCTTATGTGCCTTTGCCCGATTCACCTGCCTCCACTTGCATAAGGTGTCCGAAGGTCTCCCCTCATATATCCTGCGAACAGGATCCGGTCGGATGGACGGCCGCGACGTATACGGTGTTATAAGATGTGTTTCGTTGATAGTGGTCTTTGGTGTTGGGACACCACTACCCAGGCGGCCAGTGATGACGTGCCGTCCCAACGCCGGGGCTGGAGGGGGGTGTTATCTTTTTCCTTCGAAGTTGGTATGCGTCAAGGTAGGGTAACTTTGCCCTCTAAATCCTTATGGGGAGTCCATGCGCCTAACATATCCGGGCGCCGGAGAAGCCATTGGAGAGGTTAAAGAGTATAAGGAAGAATCCAGGGATTTGTGCGAGAACCCATGGGCTCCGCTTGCTTCTGCACAAGGTCTCAATCTTGCATCTTGGTTCATTGAGCGCAAACTCTCAAAGACGCGGATTAACGATTACTTTTCGAATGGTATCGGAAACTCGACATCCGTCTGCTATAGCTCTATGCATACATTCAAGAATCTTCTCCGACACTTGGATCCATATTGCCCGTATCTGCAATAGTTGGAGGGACATGTCGAGGACGATCAGAGAACATTATCATTCTTCTATCGCAATGTCCTAGACTGCGTGAGATATCTTCTTCGCAAGATAGCCTATTGTGATGACTTGGTCTATGCGCCACGTCGTGAATACGACCAGAGCGGTCAGAGAATTTATGCAGAAATGCATACGGCTGACTGGTGGTGGGACGTCCAAGTACTGCTGCGTAGTCTCTTTTATGTGAAAGCATACTAATAGATCACAGGAAACACTCCCGGAAGGGGCAACTGTGGTTCCAATCATTGGGATGTCAGATCAGACGAATCTCACAAACTTCTCTGGAAACAAGAAAGCATGGCCGGTTCATATGACGATCCAAAATCTTCCGTCGACAATACGTAACAGACATCGATCCATGGCGATCCTGCTTCTTGGGCTATAGCCCATTCCGCCAGAGCTCGCAAAGTCCTCTAGTGCCGACAAACTCCAGAGACTGATAAATGCCGACACACTCCAGGGCCTATTTGAACTCATTTTTGCGCCATTGAACGGTGCAGCGGGGGAGGGCGCCCCTATTGATTGTGCTAACAGCAAGATCCGGAGATGCCTCCCGATAATGTCACGATGGATTGCGGACCATATGGAAAACGTTACCCTACACGGGATCAAATCCAACGCCTGTCCTAAATGTGAGGTGCCTCCAGAAGAATTAGGAAGCTGAGCCGACCACCATCGTGCTAGAGATTACGCAAGATACGAACGCTACGAACGCGAAAACCCGTCCCGACATTCCGCGACCCAGGACGCTACTCACGCTCGCTACACGAATGAAACTCATGGTATCAAGACGGGGCAAAACATTTTTCAAGGACTTGTGAGAGTTTCGACGCCTGATCTGCACAAGGCGGATATGCTCCATACAATATATCTAGGACTCTTTAAGCATATGATGGACTGGATTCAGGGATTTCTCCAAAAACATGCACGACAGCAGGCCTTCGACGACGCCTGGAAAGCTTTGCCCCGTTACCCGGGATTCATTGTCCTCAAAAAGGCGAACACGGAGGTTACGCAGTGGCAAGGAAACAAGATAAGGAATCTCGGGCGTTGTTTGTTGGGAGTTCTCGCTGTGGCGTTGAGACAGCCTGATAGTACGCAGGTGCACCCCTTCAGACATCCGCTCACCTGTGTCAGGTCACTGCTTGACTTCACCATGATGGCTCAATACCGAAGTCACACCCCCGAGACTATATCTTATATGGAAGAATATGCGACGCAGTTCCATGAGAAGAAGGACATCTTCTTGGAGTTTCGCATATCCAAACGGACAGAAGAGAAGGCTGTTGAGTTGCGCAAGGAGCTGCGTCGTCAGAGAGCCCAGATGAGGGAGTGAGTGCCCACATCCCTATGGGGTCGGATCCGTGACGACAATCGTGAAGAACAGAACGACCAACTTATGGAATTGATACATTCCGAATCTAATTGCAACTTTGTTAAGATGCATCTACTAAGTCACTTTCGTGATCACATCTACATGTTCGGCAATATTCCCATGTATTCTACCGAGTATGGAGAGCTCGCAAATAAGGAGCAAATCAAGGATGGATGGCGACGCTCAAATAAACTCGACGCAGCACGACAGATACTAAGCAGCTACGGTCGACAACATGCGATCCGCATGAGAATTTTGAACTTGGAATTCCTTCAACGTGCTGGAGCTGATTTACCAACTGAGGTAGTAGAACATTTAGAGAAGACCAGGCCCGCGCCAACCCCAACAGCCCATCGGAGGATTCTGAAGGAACGTCGTGATAATATCCACGACGTCGTTCATTTTGGCAGAGCATGCGATATATCCCCGGACACGATTTGTCCGGAATTGATACGATATAGCCGACTGAGCCTGCCTTCCGAGCGCCCACTGCCGGAAAATCCAGCGATACTTCGAGCTTTGCGGGTGGAACTACTGACGCAACTGGAGATCCTGGTTCAAGCGTTCCAGGAGTCAGGTCTTTACGACATACACAGGGCCCGATACGCAGGTACTGGACTCTTCCGTAACCAGACCACTCGGAACGATTGCGTTTGGATACAGGCTGGTGGGGAGAATATGTATGGTGCACTCATGGGTCGTCTCCCGGCAAGGCTCATAGCTCTGTTCAAAATCCCGTCGGGCTATATGCCCCAGGATACCGTCTATCGCCTCCCCGGGGTTCAATTCATGAGCCTGGTAGGCTCTGGACGACCATCGGATGTACACGGTCTGGTAACCATTCAGCTCAGAGAGGTTCCCCGTGAGCTCACAATCGTGGATATCGGGACGATCATAGGCCTGGCGCATCTGATACCGCAGACAGAGCGGCCCTGGCTTGTCAACAGTCGGATCGATTTATGCACGTTTAACGAGATCTATTAGGATCACAGAAGGGGCTTGTATAATAAAATAAACTCGGGGAGCGACGTAGCCTAGATGAGGGCTACATCGCTCCCCAACGGGGATGTAGCGTTACGATCACAACCAGACCATAAACGTGTATAACAGACACCTATATAGTAGAGATATAGACATAGTGGAATAGAATCATCTAGAAACAAACAAATTATGCACGATAGTAGTAGTAGGAGGCACACCGGCAGGAATGGCTAGGGTGATATCGGCGTCAAGTTGTTATGAGCACGCCCGGAAGCAGAAGGGAAAGAGGGTACCTGGGGGAGGCGTCCGGATGCTGCGGAGATGCGAGGAAGGCAAAGAGACGTCAGGACGTCAGATAAGTGGGGGGAGAAGAGCAGGACATGTGGGGTCGCGGCGGGATGTATGTAAGGTCCGACGTCACTTTAGGACGTAATTGGCGTTGGGAATGGCGTCCGGACGCTGGTGACGCAGAGGACGGAAAAACGAGGTCGGATGCGTCCGGACGCTGCGCCCGCGCCTCAGAAGCAGGATTAATTTTTGCTGATGCCCCGCTGACAGTGGATATTTACCGGTGCCGTGACTTTCCTTTGTTATTTTGTTTGGATTTATAGGTTTTGTTTTCTCCATAGCTTGCGCTGCCTAAGGCTTTTTGTACCTAAAACAATGAACACAGGAGTACAAAAAAAACAAAAGAAAAAAAAGAAAAAAAAGAAAAAAAAGAAAAAAAAGAAGAAAAAAAGGCTTCATAGCCAGAAGAAGAAGACGAAGACAACTACAACCTCAGCGATTGAGGACCTTTAGCAATCATGAACGTTTTGCTTTCTTTCTTTCTACCTGACTTTGGTTGATTTTGGTCAAGGAAGAGAGACTCCTGGTCGTGTGAGCGGTGTTTGCCCATACCGGTACTCTGGTTTCTCTGTTCTCCTTTGTGCTCTTGACTGGCAACGATCTCTACCTTCAGGATCAAGGAAGTCGTACCTTTGATTTGGATCACTCAGCGGGCGACTATTTGTCCGGACAGTGGTGTTCTGAAACTAATTTTCTAGATCCTATACCGGAAAGACTGTTTGCTGTATCGCGTGTGTTTTTCCCTGCTGACCTTTTGTTAGGCGCATGGACTTCCCGTAAGGATTTACAGGGCAAAGTTGCCCTACAATGACGCGTACGAACTACGAAGGAAAAAGACAACACGCCCCACGAGCCCTGGCGTTGGGACAGCTCGTCATCTCTGGCCGCCTTTGGAGTTGCGTCCTGACACCAAAGACTTCTATCAGTGGAACATATCTTATAACACCATATATGTCGGGGCCGTGAGTCCGTCCAGATCATGTGTGCAGGTTATGTAAGGGGAGAGTCCCGGGGACCTCATGCAAGTAGGGGCTGGTGAATCGGACCACGGCGCATAAACCTAGAGACACTCAAAGGCAGGCAGTGCGAAGGGTGTGTTGAAGGTAAATGGACGTTTTGCACGCAAGTTTGTCGCCTTGTACCTCCAAAGACGTGCAGGGTATGAAGGAGGTAACTATGCCCAGTAAGTGGATTGGGTGCATCCACAAAGGACAGGTTGGCAAAAGATAGAGCCTGAGGAAAAGAACCAAAGGGTGCAATCCCGAGGACAAGTGCTGTAATGCCCTATGACCAGAATACGATAAGCAGAGGCAGACCAAATTCTCGACGGAGCCAATCAAAGAAGAATGACAATCTTCTGTCTAGTGAGTTAGACTACCTCTGCAAACCACGGGGCAAGATAATTCGTAACAAGAGCTGTCAACGGATAAAGTGTTAGGTGGTAGCTTCGGCGTGAGGTAGTCTGACAGCGAGGACCTTAATCATAAATTTATCGGAGAACTCGTTAAGAAGACACGAGTAATGTAGGCTAGATATAAGGATTCACTTCGGCATAGATAGTCGAAGTATTACTAACGATATAAAAGTGTAGATAAGTTATGATAGTGATAAGATCTCTTCTCCGTGCTTCTTGTGGCTCATAGCAGCCAAGATGCTTCGATATTTATATTCCGCGTCTGAGCAATCGCGGTATAGATGCTACCTCTATACTAATTAAGTATCTTGCCCGCAACTCTATGAACTTCACCTGAGTGCGAACACTCGTAGACCCTGAAAACTCCTTACCTCACCTTTTGCTCCCATGGCCAACTTATGGGTCTACGCTTCTATTATTCCTGATGGTGTGGAGAACACGTCAGATGTCAGCTCATCCGCTTATCCGTTGACAACGATGGTTACGAATTATCTTGTCCTCGTGTCCGTCGAGGGTAGTCTAACTCGCCGAACAGCAGATGGCCAATCTGCTTAGGCCTGCCCTGTCGAGAATTCAACCTGCAACTGGATGAGCTATTCTGGCCTTCCGGCATTACACGAGTTGCACTCGGAATCGGACCAATACGCTTTTTCCCTCAGGCTACATCTTTTACGAACTTGTCCTCTGTGGATGCATCCTATCCACTTACTGGGCATAGTTACCTCCTTCATAGTCTACACGTCTGTCTAGGTATGAGGGGACAAACTTTCGGGCAAAACGTCCCGTTACCTTCAACCCACGATTCCGACCCACAGTCTTCAAGTGTCTGTAACCTGATACGCCGTAGTCCGATTCATCTGCCTCGACCTGTATAAGGTGCCCGAAGGACTCCACCCATATATCCTGCGAACAGGACCCGGCCGGGTGGACGGCCGCGACGTGTACGGTGTTACAAGATGTGTTCCATCAATACTGGTCTTTGGTGTTGGGACGCAACTACCCAGGCGCCCAGTGGTGACGTGCTATCCCAACGCCGGGCCTCGAGGGGGGTGTTATCTTTTTCCTTCGAAGTTCGTGCGTGTCAAGGTATGGTAACACTACCCTGTAAATCCTTGCAGGAGTCTGTGCGCCTAGCACGAGCTCCCCTCTTCGAAGTGTTTGTCCCGAATACTCAAAGTCTATTATACAATCTATCTTCCCTCTCGTGCTCCACATAGTAGAGGTAAAAACCAGCGGCGTTTTACATGTCTACCGATGGAAAACCTTTCTTATGTTACTCGACCTCTCTCAGGCCCGACCTCTCCGTGTTGTCTCTATGAAACCTTTCCACCACTTCCTGCGCGTTCTTCATACCTTCGCGTGGTTCCCACGTATTTTCATCCTCCACACACCCTTTCTATTTCAAAAAATACTGCAGCTCTTTCATCACTTTATTCGTTCCTCGAACCTTTCACGTGTAGGAAATAATCTCGCTGTTGACCATCCTTTCCACCTCCTATTCTAAATCTCCCTCTATGTCTTCGGAGTCTTGACGGGGTTGTTCACGGTTTGGTCATCTTGAGTCTCGGTCAGGCTCCAACAGCGAAACGTGAAACACATGATTAATTTTCCACCGCGGCGATATTTCTAACTTGTATGCCCTGCTTCCTTTCCTTTCCACGACTTTGAAGGGGCCATAGAGTTTTGGACTTAGCTTCTTCTTGCGTCGTTTGGTATGCCTGTTTTTCGCATTCAACATTACCAAATCGCCGACCTCGATGCTAGGTTGTTTTATTGCTTTTCGGTCATAATATTTCTTCATCAATTCCCATGTATTCTGTAGTGGTTCTTTCGGCTGTCGATGTATGTCCTGCATCCAGTGAGCTGACATTGTTGCCTCGGGGTTGTGAGCTTCTCTTTCTTTGATCCATCCCGTCTGTGGATGAAAGCCGTAGTTGGCGAAGAATGGGGTCATCTTGTGTGCGTTGGTAGCTGAGTTGTTGTAGGCATGTTCTGCTAACGGCAATAGTTGATACCAGTCGTTTTGATCGTAATTGACAAATGTTCGTAAGTAACCTCCCGGACTTGGTTGGTTATCTCCGCTTGTGTGTTAGTTTGAGGGTAGTACGCCGTTGACATGCATCTTTTATGTCCTAGCATTTTGCACAATGATTGCCAAAATTCGCCAGAAAACTTAACGTCCATATCCGATTTAATCACGGTCGGTAATCCGTGAAGTTTCCAGACTTCCCGAGGGAAGGTATCCGCAACATCCTTTGCGGTCGCATTTTGATAGAGGCCGATAAAATGAGCCATCTTGGTGAATCGGTCTACTACTACCATGATCTGGGTCTTGCCCTGCGATTCCGGTAGTTGTGTGATGTAGTCCGTCAATATGGAGGACCTGACGGCATAAGGTACTTCTAAAGGTTGAAGTAATCGGTACTTAGCATGCGGTGGGGATTTACTATGTCGACATTCGTCGCAGGATCGTACGTAGTCTCTGATCCATTCAGCGAGTCCTTTTCAGTATAAATCCCTTGTTACTATTGCAATGGTTTTTTCCTGTCCGAAGTCCCCTGCTACTATGGATTCGTGACAGACTTGGGCTATCTCGGTCTGACGGGCTTCGTCTTCAGGGATGACCAATCGATTCTTGTAGTATAGTAACCCGTTCTTCTCTATCAATTCTTCCGGCATCTTTTTTCCGCCTTCTCTTAACCTAACCAGTTCACGGCCTCTGTTCTGCCACCTCTCATCCTCCTTTCCAGCCACTCTAATCGTGTCTAGAAATGTATCCTTCATGGTTCGCGTCAGGCCTGCATTGACCTGAGCGCTTGATAACATTTCTCTTTCTTTCGTCAACCGAGGGTGATAGCCGATATCCGCCGTGGTAAAGAATTCATTATTGTCTCCGTCTGCGTAAGGGAAACATATTTTGACTCCTTCTTCTTTAGCGGTAATTGATCGCTTGGGGTTTGGATCACTTGACCCAAAACCCTATTTCCCAGGCTCGGTTGTCACTAGCTCATCTGCTTCTATGGCGTCGGGGTTGGCGACCTTTTCTATTATCAGTTGAGCTATCCAATCTCCTGCCTTGAATACGCAGTCTGCCTCGGCATGATTACAAAGCATGACCTTAACTTCGCCTGTGTAATCTGCATCTATTACCCCACCACCCACTGCTATTGCGATTTTGCTAGCCATAGCACTTCTCACGGCTCGCCTTCCGTAGGTTCCCTCCGGCAATCCTATCGCAATACCCGTCTCAACCATTGTCTGTCCTTTTGCCGGTACCAGTCCGTCTGTCAGGGCATAGATGTCATGACCAGCCTCAAACCTTGATCCTTTTGTGGGGATTTATGCCTTGTCCGAAAGCTTAATTATTTGTAGGCTTGTTGGTTTCGCGTTTTTCTGGGGTGAGGGCCGTCTCCGCACTTCGCTTCTGATGAATTATCGAAATTGGAAAATGGTGGCTTTTCAAAATTGACTGTTCACTATGACGAGCTCCCTCCACAGGACGGTACTCAGGCCGTCTACTTAACGCGTCGGGTTTCCCGCCCCTGCTTCCTGGTTGATAGATTATTTTGAAGTTATAATTCGTCAACTCCTGTGCCCATCGAATCTGCCGCTTGTTCCAGACTTTTTTGGTCAAAAAGGACTGTAGATTTTGGTGGTCGGTATATATCGTCACTGGCTCCTCTTCACCCCAGAGGTATCTTTTCCAGTCTTTAAATGCCACCATTATCGTGAGTAGTTCTTTGTCATGTATCTCGTAATTTCTCTCAGCGCTGTTTAGTTTTCGACAATGGAAAGCTACCGGGTGAAGCCGTCTGCCCTGGTACTGAGATACTACGCATCCAAGCGCAAAGTCGCTTGCCTCTGTCTCGAGCACTGTTCTTCTTCCTGGGTAGAAATGCGATAAAATTGGTGCCGTTGTAAACCTCTTTTTCAACTCCTCAAACGCCTCTTCCTGCTCTCTTCCTCAGTGAAAATCCTTTGAGTTTCCTTTCAACATCTCGGTTATTGGCTTGCATACTTTGGAGAAATCTTTGATGAATCGGCGGTAAAAGTTTGCAAATCCAATGAATATTTGTACTTCTTTAACCAATCTCAGGTGTGCCCAGTTTTGACCGCTTTTCACTTTTTTATCACTCATGGTTGACACCGCTTGTTTTGACAATGTATCCCGGGAATTCGACTTCTTCCGGATGAAACACTGACTTCTTCAACAAGACGGCCAAGTCATGTTGTTTGAGCCGGTAAAGGACTTTTTGGACCAACTTAATATGGTCCTCCATATGTTCGGAGCATATCAGGATATCGGCTAATAGACGACTACTCCGTGGTCCAAGAATTCCCTTAGGATCGGGTTCATCATTGTGTTAAACGTGGCGGGAGGGTTAACGAGCCCAAAAGGCATAACCTGTATTCGTACTGTCCGTATCGTGTACGAATGGCTGTTCTGTGTTCGTCGTCCTTCCTCATTCGAATATGATGATAACAATCCTTTAGGTCGAGTTTCGTAAACACCTTTGCTCCAGCAACGCAGTCTCGGAGTTCATCCATGAGCGGTAGGGGGTAATTATTCAGGATCGTCAATTTATTGACGTTCCTATAATCTACCCATAGCCGTAGGCTTCCATCAGGTTTTGGAACGAAGAGGATTGGAGCACCGTAAGGGGATTCGCTGTCCGTTAATTTACCCTCTGCCAGCATTCTCTTGAGGTCTTTATCCAGCTAGTTCAACTGCTGTGCCGACATCGGGTAAATTGGGCCCCAAGGGGGTTCAGCCCTATCTTTAAGGTTGATGGCGTGATCGAAACTTCTCCGAGTTGCCAACCTCTTAGCTTTTTTCTCTTCAAAAAGCTCCTTATACTGCCAATATGGTTTTGGCAGCGTTTCCAACTGTACTCCCCCTTCTTCCTCACGTTCTATCCGTCCCACATACTGTGCTTCGTCGTCGTATGCCACAGTTTCATCCCACTCAAACAGATCCGCCACCAGTTTATCTTCTATATGGGCGTGGCACTTGGCTTTCTCAAAAGCTCATTTACTTGGGTCTGCGATATTTCTCAGGGGGTGTTCATCATGCCACCACCCAAAGGGTATGATTAGATCAGATCTTCCTGCATTCGCTAATTCGCAGGATATCATGCTTCGGTGACCGTTGGCACCAATTTCCAATTGAATATGATGGGTATCGAATATTCCTCCTGTTGGCCCGGTTTGGCCATCGAAGCTTATGATTTTTAACAGCGAGTCCTTGGCTTCAGTCGGGATCTCTAGCCGTCCTGCCGTATTTTGGTTCATGAGAGACATGTTTGAACCAGAGTCCAAAAGTACGTTTATCGCGTGTTTTCGTCTGTTTACGTCAATCAAAGCCTTTCCTTCTGGGCAGGCGTAATGCTTGGGGTTTTTAAAGGGTCTTGAGCTTTCGCTCAGGTTGTGATGAAATCTCTTCATAGTCGCGGTTATAAAGAGCATAGGGGTTTGTTCCCACACCAGCCCAGTTTCGGCTCTTAAAGCCTCCTCAGACAAACTTCTTATACTAAGTGTCTAATTTTTTTGATATCCGGCAGCCCACTACTAGTGGTTTTTACCTCGTGCCGAGGAGTTCCCACATCATAGGAGTGGTGGTTCAGTAGAGTACCTGTAGAGCTTGCGACTAGGATGCGCGGGCCTTTACTGTCGACTTATCCCTCATATGCGACTGTGCTCTGCAACGAGTCAACCGTACCTTCGACTGCGAGTTTAGGCTCACTCCCGAGAGCCCCTCCGACATTCTTCGTCAGGCATGAACCTTGTGCACAATAGAGGCGCCCCCAGCTTCTATTTCCCCGGCTATTTTACCAGGAGAGAAAGTCAGGTTGCCCTGTAGTTCGACTCCCCTTTGCGTGTCGTGCAACTCAAGCCCCGTTCTGATGAATGATGGTCTTCTCTTTCCCTTTTTAGTCTCGTCGACAGCTTTCTTCACTTGTGATTCTTTATGGCTCCAGTGGTAAGCACGGACTACACATTTTTGGAAGTAAAATGGCAACCGCTATTCTTTGGTCTTTTAGTCTTCTGGTGGGATATCGTGACCGACTACGCCGCAGGACTTTTGATTTGAGGCGGCAACCTCACTACCCCAACACCGTTGTTGTCGGTACCTGGATGACTTTTTATAAAATGTCGTCATCTTCAAAGGCCCAAGCTGGGGGCCTTTGAACTGCTCGTCTTGAGCTTTCTCCCTGGCCATCCACAGCTATAGTGGCTACCCAGGGACGTCGTTTTGGCGCGAATGCGGACTGGCGTTTAGGCTTCGATTGCCCTCGATATAGCGCGGACCCTTGTATCTGTTTTCAACTGTATTTCCACGTGTGGTTTTTCATTCCGCATCGCGTGCATTCGTTGTCAGATTTGCGTTTATCAACAACCTTTTGATCGACACCCTGGTGGGCCTCTGCCCACATCTGGCATTTAATCCCCCCTGCCGGTGCCACCGACCCTTCTTTCTTCACTTTTCTTTCCCCAGCCTTTTTCTTCTGGTATTCCGCCTTTTCATTAGCCATGTATTGCTTTTTTACACGCTTTGCAGGTACCATTGGCTTCGAATCCGCGAACTTTCTTTTCTCGCCTCGTGTCGCGTGAGAGGGGCCGCTCCCTCGAACATCCTTTCGTTCTTTGAAATCTTCTTCTCCTTGGGTTATGGTTCTGACTCCTTCCAACCATTCCCTATCGCCGACATATTCTCTGTGTGAGAGTCCTCGTAATCCTTCGACCGGGAGTTCGTCTTCAATCATTTTCCTCTAGGCTATCCTGCTGACTCTTGCATGGATATTTAAATTTTCCATCGCCATCAAGAATTTGGCCACATCACCGCGATATTTGACCGATCCTGTTTCTCGTGGGGATTTTTCCGCTTCATGGGTGGGTCCGAAGCGTCGCAGGGCTTGTTCTGCAAAGACGTGCCAGAACTCGTATCCTTCTTGTCTCGTATAACCTATTTCTCCAGCCATTTGTTGTCGGTAGGTTAACGCAAACGGTGCGACTTCTTTCCCCTCCATTCGGCTTATGGCGTATCGGATTCATTGTGCCTCGTTTTTCCCCTGCCCACTCTTTCAGCCAAAATAATCTGTGCATGTCAATTGCCACATACGAATATCTTGGTGTTTCTTGTTTCTAAACATGGCAGGGGGTTCCGCTGGCACTCTTGTCGGTTGTCCCAAGGCGTTGGCCATGACCGGTGAGAACAGGTTAAACTCTTCATCGTTCTCGGCGTCACACCCGTCTTCTTTCGGCTGGGGTGCGGCTCTCTTGTCCCGTCCTCCTTTCCTACTCTCATCTGGTTTCCTTCCAAATCCTTCTCCCTCATCATCAGGGTCTCCTCCTCCGCCTGGAGCTCCTGCACCCCCTGCTGGTGGTGGCGGAGGTAGGTTTCTCCCGCCTGCTGCCGACACCTCTGGTGTCGGATCCGACATCATCCCCTTGCCCTTCACCTGTTCCATTAACTGCTCTACCAAGGTCTTAAGTCCCGCGATCTCACCATCTTCGGCATGTCGCAACCCCTGGTTTTGTCTAAGCTCGTCTTTCATGAGATTAATGCTCATCTCATGGTTTTCGAGTTCCCGTTTGTTTCGCTTGTTTATTCGGGCTATCTCCTGGTCCCAGAGTATGCCTCGGTGCATGCACTGTTCGCCCGTTCCTTGCACCGCCTCATGGAGCTGGGAGGTGATAGCCTCCTGTCTGGTCTGTCGTTCATCTGTTTCGCCAAGTCGTTCAGTGACTTGAGTGTCAAAGCTCTCTTGGACCTTCTGAGACTCCAAGTCCAGAAGGTGAACTTGCTCGTCGATTGGGGCGAGTTCTCGACCGACCATCTGGACCCTTGCTTTTAACTGATTTTTTACCGTCACCAGTTCTTGGGCCATCAATAGTATGTCGGTCGGGAGGCAACTGAATGCAAGATGCAGTCTATCTTGGCTGAAGGTAAGCTTTGGGTCAAATCGGCCGAGAATCTGTGCTAATCTTTCGATTCGAACCGCCATAAGAGACTCGCTGGTAGGTTCGGGGGTTGGGCGACCTTGTCTTGGAGCCTGCCCAGATTTTGCTCGGAAACCTAGTCTGACAGGGGATCGAGGTGTCCGGTATGCGGAATGCGACCGGGCGAAGTGGGTGACCGTGGTCACCACACTGGATGCCGAGGTTCGGGATAGTTCATCTCCTCCTTCTTCTCCGTCGTCCTGGCCTGCTTGCAATTCCATAACCTCAGGCACTTTGGGGTCAGAAGCCATCTCTTCGACTTCTTAATGGGAAACTTATATGCTGTTTCCTCCCCACACTTCTGGTATCTCAAAACACAGACTTAAGCGTTGATCGCTTTCAGGGTACTGTGTGTACCAAATGGAGTTTGCTATCTCCGAGGGGGTTTTGTAGGTAAAGTTTCACTGTACTGGTATTGGTATAGTGCCGTGAGGTCTTCGAGTGTGATAGTGTTTTCTGGGTTGATCCACTAGAAATAAGATTCGTAGTAGGGCTCTCGTGTCCCTAATTCGGGTATAGAGGTGAGGACTTCGTCTATTGCGATGGTCCTTAATGGTCTTGGTTCGAAAGGTTTTTTGTGTTTGGGAGTATGAGTGTCTCTGCGAAACATTCATCTCGGTAACGATGAGAAGTATCAATATACTGTTAGGTGGTAGCTTCGGTGTGAGGTATTCCAACAGCTAGGACCTTAATCGTAAATATATCGGAGAACTCGCTATGAAGATATGAGTAATGTAGGCTAGATCTAATAATTCACTTCGGCATAGATAGTCAAAGTATTGGTAACGATATAAAAGTGTAGATTACTTATTATATTGATAAGATCTCTTCTCCCTGCTTCTTGTGTCTAATAGCACCAAAGATGCTTCGATATTTATATTCCGCGTCTGAGCAATCGCGGTATACATGCTAACTCTATACTAATTAAGTATCTTGCCCGCACCTCCGCGAACTTCACCTGAGTGCAAATACGCATAGACCTTGAAAACTCCTTACCACACATTTTCCTCCCACGGCCAGCTTATCCGTCTGCGCTTGTGTCATTCCTGATGGTGTGGAGACCACGTCAGGTGTAAGCTCATCAGCTTATCCGTTGACAATGATGGTTATGAATTATCTTGTCCTCGTGTCCGTTGAGAGTAGTCTAACTCGCCGAACAGAAGATTGCCAATCTTCTTTGCTTGGTTCCGTCGAGAATTCAACCTGCAACTGCATGTTGTATTCTGGTCTTCCGGCATTACACGACTTGCCCTCGGGATCGTACCTATAGGCTTTTTCCCTCGGGCCCCATCTTTTACCAACTTGTCCTCTGTGGATGGACCTGATCCACTTACTGGGTATAGTTACCTCCTTCATACTCTACACGTCTTTGTAGGTACGAGGGGACTAACTTTCGTGCAAAACGTCCCGTTACCTTCAACCCACTATTCCGACTGTCTGTCTTCAAGTTTCTCTAACCTTATGCGCCATCGCCCGATTCACCCACTCCCACTTGCATAAGGTGCCCGAAGCCCTCCCCTCATATATCCAGCGAACGGGATCCGGTCGGGCGGGCGGCGGCGGTGTATGTGGTGTTATAAGATGTGTTCCATCGATAGTGGTCTTTGGTGTTGGGACCTAACTACCCTGGCTGGAACTGGTGACGCGCCGTCCCAACGCCGGGGCTCGAAGGGGGTGTTATATTTTTCCTTCCAAGTTCGTGTGTGTCAAGGTAGGGTAACATTACCCTGTAAATCCTTTCCGGGAGTCCGTGCGCCTAACATAAACGGATGTGCTGACAGCTGACATAGTCTCCACACCATCAGGAGTAACGTAAGCGCAGACCCACAAGTTGGCCATGGGAGCAAAAGGTGTGGTAGAGAGTTTTCAGGGTCTACGAGTGTTCGCACTCAGGTGAAGTTTGCAGAATTGTGAGCAAGGTACTTCGTTCGTATATAGTTAGCATGTATACCGCAATTGCTCAGAGCGGAATATAAATATCAAACCATCTTTACTGCTATTAGACACAAGAAGGATGCAGAAGAGATCTTATCACTATAATAAGTTCTTACCTTTTATCGTTACCAATACTTCGACTATCTATACCGAAGCAACCATTACCTCTAGCCTACATTACTCTTTTCTTCATAACCAGTTCTCCCATATAATAACAATTAAGGTCCTACCTTTAGGAATTTCTCACCGCGAAGCTACCACCCAACACCTTTAGCCTTGATCATAACCTCCCCTTTTTACTCGTTTTGCTCCCCTGTGTCAACCTGGAGACAATAACTCCCTTCTCGTATAGTAGAGCTATTGTCATTAACAGGAACCTTCTTCAGAGATATCGAGAACTCTCTCACTCTTCTAACAAGAGTCCTTCATTTATTTCTCGCTTTCAGATTTCTCCACCTTCATCTTCCCCACTGTTACCTCCTCCGTTCCAGGAACCTCCCAGGATCAATTCCTTTATTAAGATTACCCCCTTCAATGGGGCCAACCGTGACTTGAGCGAGAGTGTAGAGGACTATTTAGATGACATTGAAACTACCGCTCTCTCTTGAGAGCTATCTATTACCCCTGGTGTTATGGATGCCACGGACTTTTCTAAAATTAGGCTCTTCTGTCAGAATTTGCAGAGCAATGGGGATGTGTACCATTGGTGGTACTATGTTCTTCCCGAAGGAGACAAGAAAGATTACGGGAAAATTGTCTGCGAATTTAAGGAGCGGTATGGTATCAAGGCCAGTGAAGCTTCTTCGCTGTTCGCTGTCCAGAATGAGATACTCTCGTTGGCACAGGGCGAAAGTGAACACATTAGGGATTATGTTCATCGCGTTGAAAACCTCTCACGGAACTTAAAGATTCCTAAGGAAAAGGATTCTTCGTTTGCCATTGCCTTCGTTAAGGGGATGACAGATCAGGAACAGAGGCAAAGAGTCACCTTTGATTTAAATGATACTCCTAATTTGCCCTTTGTTAAAGCATTGACTGTGGTAAAGTTCCCTTATCAGGAAATTGGCGAACCGGATCCCTTCACGCCTAGTCAGCACACCCAGGAAGCTGCAGAACTTTCTGTATCGCTTTATACTGCCCCTGCTATCTCACAGGTTTATGCGGTTAGTAATGCTGGTATGGGCCAAGTATCATCCGGAACCATCCCATTAACCCCTGCATTAACTCAAGAGCAGTGTAAGACTTTAATGTCATCCTATGAAAGCATGGCCAGCAGGGTTCCAAGGCAGCCTTATATCTTGGGAGAAAGCAGCCCAAATACTCTCCGCGCGAATTCAAGGGGAAATCTCAGAGTCACTTGCTTTAACTGTGGGACCAGAGGACATTATACCGACACTTGCACTAATCAGCCTCTTTCACCCCTCGAACAACAGAACTTAAGAGATAGGATCAGGCGTGAGAGGGACTCTTACCGCACGGATTACCGATATCCGGGTAGTCAGCAGGGGGTACCGCTGACCGGAGCAAACAATACCGATATCAGACCAAGAGCAATTCTTCCACGTTCAACACCGGGGGCTTGCAGTTCTGGAGCCATACTGACAACCCTGGTATCTTGTGTTTGCTCATGTCACATTAGTAGTTGTGATCTTGGGAAAGCTTGTGTTGTTGCTGCTTGGATTCCAGCAGGCAGAACCATCTTCGAAAACGCTCTCGCAGAAACGAGAGCTCAAGTGGAAGATGGTGATTATGAGAGTCTCGATGGTCGGCGTGCGCAAAAGATAGTGAGAAGATCGGGAGATACCGGAGAACGCTCCCAACTGCGAAGATCGCTTCGTCCAACGAATAATCCGTTAGCACACAGAAGAGGCCCCGACATCACACCTATGGTTGACGATACGGATCAAGATCTAGAGAAGATTGCGCTTATCCCTACTCATGAGGGCATTGATGATGAGAACAACTTGGAGGAGATCCAAGTACCACCGGGTGGAAGATTCCAACCGGTAAGTGCCCCTTTGAAAAAGCTGAAGGAAAAGACAGAAACTGGACCGATCAATTGAATGAAGCACGAAGTACCTTTTACAATCCGTGATCCGTTGAATGGACCGAATACCTGTCTACAAATCACCTTACCACAGCTTTTAGATTGTTCCCCTCGTCTCCATCGTGACCTAGCTGAACTTCTACGATCCTCTATTCCAAGGGCCAGGAGGAAGAAAAATCCCAAAGGAAGTACTCCTTTGGAACCGGTCCGTCTTCATTCTTCGCAACTGTCAATTGGGAATGAAGTAGTTAGTGAAGCTTCTCCAGGAGCCGAGGACAATGTAGCGTGCTTCTACATTGAAGCCTGGATAGGGAATGTGAAAATTCCAGAGGTGTTGGTGGAAGCTGGAGCGATGTTGGATTTGGTTTCATCCAAGCTTGTTGACAGACTACATTTAGAACGGTTTCCTGTCTCGGGTCTTGGGATGAGGCTCGCAGACGATCAGCTTCTGGTTCTTAAAAAGGATGTCTGGCTCAATGTGGTAGTGGCTGGTGTCTTGCCAAGAGTACAGGCATATGAGGTAGCTGTATCTCAGACTTATCCGTTACTGCTGTCACAGAGATGGTTGAAAAGGGTCAGAGCTGTTGAATACCATGGCTCTCGCACCTTATTCATTGAGGGAAGTGACCGTGTTAGAAGGAAGGATCCCGCAATTCCTAGTACCGGTACCGGAGTCACAATGGAAAGTTCACAACCCCCTTACTGCTACCACATTGACGATGAGGATGCAGAGGATGCTGTAGAGACTGTGTTAAATGAGTTGGACCACTGGCAGGAGGGAGGGGAGGAAGAGTCTCAGTCGGGAAACTAGTTGCGTCGCTCTGGTGGCAGAGGAAGGAGCGATGCATGTATGCCCCTGGGAAGTCAGTTGCAGTTAGTAGGGATAGAAGAGGTGGATTAGTGTATGGCGGGATGGAGGTAGAGGCAAACGGAAGTGGGTATGAGAATACCGGTAGGAAGAAGGATTTCAGGAGACAAGGAACACAGAAGGTGCTAGGTTGTTTCGGCGTGGAAGTAGTGATAATACAAAGCAGGAGGGACAAAGTCGATGAACTTGGTGATATGAGGCTGGAGGAGGAAGAGGGGGTTGGAATGATGGAACCGGGAATGGAGAAGAAAACTTCGGAAGCGAATTGGAAGGTTTTAGGAACAACGCCCTTAACATGAAACAAAGCTCAGCTATTTCCCACCAGGCGGAGGCCAGAGACCCGCACTATTCTGCGTGAGAAGCTGGTTTCTGAGGATGCAATTGAGGCTTGGTTTTCATCTACTGCTTTGCATCTTGGGCAGCATTGAGGGAAGAGGAAGCAACAAGAGCGAAGAGAATGCTCTATACATGGTGAGATGTATTCGAGACAGATTTACTACTGATGAAAAGAACTGATTTAATCGAACATGTTATAGTACTCCAGCCCAATGCGAATCCTTACCACGCTCGTATTCCTCTTTACACTGAGGAAGAAATTGCTTTCTGCCAGCGCCTTTTGCCCAAGATGGAGGAAGCAGGCCTCATATTTCATTGCAATACCGAGTGGGGTGCAAGGATGAGGTTTCCTCAGCAGCCCAGAGCTGATACTCTACCAAAGGAAGCCCAATTACGCATGGTACACAATTTCCTTCTTTTGAATCATGTCACTGAAAAGTCTCAATACCCATCTCCGCGTATTGACCAACTTGTTTAAACTAGCTTGAAGAAGGGAAAGACATTTTTCTTTACTACCCATGCGGCAAACTCGTACTGGGCAATTCCGGTAAGACCAGGCGATGAAACTAAGCTGGGTTTTGTCACACCCTATGGGATGTACTGTTATAACGTTAGGGGCCAAGGGTTGACTGGAGGAACTCATGCTTAGAGTCGGTTCAGAGACTTAGTGTTCGGCGCTATCCCAAGTGGAACTGATTCCAGTAGTGGAGAAGAAGTGTTCTTAGAAGGTGCAGACTCGTTGATAGAAGATAGTGGTGAGGTGGCATTCGATGGAATGACCGATGATAGCTATGGGAGTGCTACCAGCTTCAATACAATATATCGTTTTCCCCACAAACAATTTTTTCCATGGCGCGCATGGGGTCCCATGTACCTCAAAGATTCTAAGTCCTTCTTCTTTTGCGATTCCCTAGACTTTGTTGGGTTACAAGCAGGGTTGAATAGTTTAAGGCCCTCTTTGAGGAAGCGGGAGACTATTCTTCAGTGGCCGACTCCCACGAATCAGTCTGAAGTGGAAGCCTTCTCTTACCTGACATCTTTCTTCGCCGATTTATTCCTGGTAGAGCGGAATTAGGGCGAATCATGAAGTACAGGTTGGAAACATCTGAGAAGGCAGGAAAGGAGATTTCTGAACCGCCTGAGCTTGGCAAGAGAAGCAGGACTTTGAATGGACAAAGGAAAAGGAGGTCGCTTTTCAGGCAATTAAGCAATCAATGTCGAGGAATGCTATGGCTCTACCAGACCCAGAAGGGCAATATCATCTTGCAGTAGATGCTAGTAAAAAGGGAGTAGGTGGTGTCTTATTTCGACTTGACGGTATTCCATCTGGAACAGAAGCAGGTAGTTCCACCTTTCATCGTACTGCTGAAAGGATTTTAATGTTTATTTCATTCCAACTTACGGAGGTGGAAACTCGGTATGCCAACTCCGAATAAGGAGCTCTGGCCGTTATTCATTGTCTCGCAGAAGTCCGATGGATGGTTATGGCCTCTAAGCATCCTGTGTTGGTTTATACGGACCACTCAGCTCTCAGAACATCGCTCACCGGACTCAACAACGATGCACATGGACGAATTGCCCGGTGGCAGGAAAGATTAGGGGCATACGATATGCAGCTACTGGACCGCTTGGCAAAAACACATTTCATGGGTATTGCCGATGGTTTCTCCCGCCTTCCTACCCGTCTTTTACAGCACGCTACAATGGATGATGCGGAAGGTTAAAGTCCACAAATCGTGAATGTTGTTGCTATAACTGGGCTGGCCACTGATGTGATGGTTAACTCCGGGTTGGCTATAGCGTGGTGGAGTGATCTGAAATTCTGGGATATGAGGAATGAGTGGAGAGTGACTTTGGGAGAGGAAGAGTTGGAAAGTTTAAACGATGAGGGTTTAGATTGGTTTCATTGGCATAGAGTGTGTTTACAGGAGAGAGAATTGGAAGAGGAATGGGGAAATAGAATGGCTTTGGAACATGCAGCTAAGGATGTGAGGAGGAGGAGATGGAAGAAGTGGCTAGAGTCGGGTATGTATGGGGCAGTTGTGCAGGCAAGATTGGATGAGATGGACGATGGATGTGTGGGAGCTGGACGGATGGAATTGGGAAGGAGTCAAAAGAAGGCCCTAGAGAAAGCGATGAGGAGATATGTTTTGGTGGATGGAACTGAAGTGAAGCATTTCTTCAGGGAAAAGAATGGAGAGCTTGCTAGTTGTGTGTTGGAGAAAGATGTTTCAGGGGTACTCACTAGTCTGCATGAAGGACATGGGCACTTTGCGAATGGTATTACCCTGGAACGGGCGTACAGACGAGTTTACTGGCCTTTCCATGCATATGATATTGGGGGCTGGGTTTCTTTTTGAGAGCCATACCAGAGGGTTACGAAGGTGCAAAAGGCAGGAGAACTACGATCAATTATCCAATTCAAGCCAATGGATATGATTGAGATGGATTTCATGGGACCAATATCACCTTCTTGCACAGCGACTGGTTATTCCTATATCTGTATAGTTATCGTTTACTTTTCCCTGTTTCTGTGGGCTATCGGAGTTAAGAAGGCCGATCAGGCTTCCACCATCATGGCCTTGCTCAATTACATTTTCCCGATAATGGGATGGCCTCTAACGGTATACTCAGATAATGGGAGCCACTTTACTAGAGGCTTGATCTCTGACATGTGGAGAGACTACGGAGTCATGCACTTTGCTTCAGCCATTTCTCATCCTCAATCTGTGGGTTTGCGTGAGAGATATGTGCAAATGTTAAGGGAAAGGATCCGGCTTGCTTGCCTCTCTTTACGCTCTACTCAGTATTGCAGTCATGAGATCAGGAAGGTGGTACTCGCTATCAACACACGTTGTATTCGAATTCATGAATACACTCCAGCCAAGATTCTTCTGGGATTTAATCCTACTATGACACACAAGATCGAGCAGCGATTCAATTCATTGGTGAAGGGGAATAACCTGACATTCAATCCTGGACCTATGGAGCCCGCAGAATCTTGTCTTACGAGTTATGTTATTGAGCGCGAGGAGAGCGGTATTTCGGCTGGAGGGAAGCTATCAATGCTGCAAGATTGCATCAGTTCCCACCGAAGCCATGGGTATCGCAAACCAGCAGCTGGAGATCTGGTTCTAGTCCGAGATTTTTAGTTAGCCAAGGAACGTGGTAGGAAGCTGGATGCTCGATCGACAACCCCATGCTTGTTGGAAAGAATATCATACTCGGGAGTATCTGGACATGTTCGTCAGTTCCACGACCCTTCAGGCAAGACTAAACGATTTTATCTTGATGATCTTTTGCTATATGTACCTTGTGATAGTAACTATCCTCTATGCTCAATGGAATCAAAGATGACTGCGGTGGAGTACGACCATGGGGCTATGGGAGAGGTGCAGGCAGTATGGAGCAGGCGTCAGTGGGGATTTGACATGGGTGATATCGGTTTGGAGACGGAAGGGAGTTAGAGGAGAAGTTTTAGGTAAATAGAATGGGTGGGAGAGGAGCTAGGAGGGAATTTAAACATCGGGTCGATCTTTTCATCAGGGCTGGATGCATCTGTGGGGCTTTCGGATAAGTTGTTTGGATGTTCCTTTCTTTACATGTTGATATTATTATGTTGGGTTCGGGAAATAGACTCCAGCCATATGGCTGGGGCAAGATAGGTATCAGCGGTTGTCATGGTAGATATGGGAAGGATACGGGTATTATAAGACTGGTAGATAGCTTCATATCCAGAAGAAGAAGACGAAGACAACTACAACCTCAGCCACTGAGGACGTTTAGTAATCGTGAACCTTTTGGTTTCTTTCTTTCTACATGACTTCGGTTGATTTTACTCAAGGAAGCGAGACACCTGGTAGTGTGAGTGGTGTTTGCCCATACCGGTACTCTTGTTTCTTTGTCCTCCTTTGTGCTCTTGACCGGCAACAATCTCTACCTTGAGGATCAAGGAAGTGGTACCTGTGATTTGTCTCACTCACTGGGTGACTCTTTGTTCGTACAGCCCCTACCGGAGGGACATTCTATACCCATTCTATTCTATTGGAAATTGTAGCCAACGGTCACAGGAGCATGATATCCTGCAAGATCGCCAACTCACAAAAATATGATTTAATCATGGCCTTTGGGCGGGGCCATGACGAACACCCCCTTAAAAATATCCCAGACCCAAAGAAATAGGGCTTTCAAGCAGCAAAGTGCCATACTCATGTTGAAGATGAGGCAGTAGCCTATTTGTTTGAGTGGGACGAAACTGTGGCTTACGATGAAGAAGCACAGTATTTGGGAAGGATAGGACGAGAAGAAGGGAAAGTACAGTTAGAAACCCTGCCAAAACCATACTGGCAGTATAAGGAGCTTTTGGAAGAGAAAAAAGTGGAGATGCTGGCACATCGAAGGTCCACTCTCTGAACATTAAGGAAGGGGCAGAAACCCTGTTGGGCCCAATTTACCAATTGTCGGCACAACAGCTGAACAAGCAGGACAAATACATTAAGAAAATGCTGGCACAGGGCAACATCGTGGATTGCGAATCCCCCAATGGAGCCCCAATTCTCCTGGTTCCGAAACCCGATGGGAGTCTACGACTATGCATAGGCTATAGGAACCTCAACAAGCTGACGATCTTGAATAAATACCCACTAGCACTCATGGATGAACTGCGAGACTGTGCTGGTGGAGGTAAAGTGTTTACGAAGCTCGACCTAGAGGATGAATACTACCTTATCCGAATAAGGAAAGGCAATGAACATAACACAGCCTTTCGTACAAGAGACCGACAGTACAAATGCCAGATTCTGCCGTTCAGACTCAGAAACACTCCCGCAACCTTTCAGACAATGCTGAACAAAATTCTAAGGGAATTCTTGGACCATGGGGTAGTTGTCTACCTAGATGATATTCTGATATACTCCAAAAATATGGAAGACTATATGAAACTGGTCCAACAGGTCCCTGAGAGCCACGAACAACACGACCTAGCAGTCTCCTTGCAAAGGTCAGTGTGCCACCAGGAAGAAGTCGAATTCCTAAGGTATATTGTCAAGACAAGCGGAGTCACCATGGCTGATAGGAAAGGGGGAACCGTTCACAATTGGGCTCACCGGAAGTCGGTTAAACAAGTTCAAATTTTCATTGGATTCGCAAAGTTTTATCAAAGATTCATCAAAGATTTCGCAAAGGTTTGCAGGCCAATAACTGAGACATTAAAAGGGAAGCAAAAAGATTTTCACTGGGGAAGAGAGCAGGAGGAGGCATTTGAGGCGTTGAAGGGAAGGTTTACAATGGCACCAATTTTGTTTGTTGCATTTTTACCCAGGAAGGAAAACGGCAGTAGAGATAGACGCCAGCGACTTTGCACTCAGATGCATATTGTCTCAATACCACGGATGACGGCTTCACCTGTCACAAATCGTGACTAAGCAAGGCAGATTTCACATGACTCATAGTTATGAGTCATAAGGTATGTTGGTTTTCACACTATGATGTCGCTTGACTCATAGCTTTTACATGACTACGCACTTGCGAG
>Ga0307513_10002311_pt1 | contig 26584 bp, 24 predicted proteins | sample 15_EM_MG_FD_202174 | JGI IMG/M metagenome (GOLD analysis project Ga0307513, IMG submission 202174) | Populus trichocarpa ectomycorrhiza microbial communities from riparian zone in the Pacific Northwest, United States - 15_EM | ecosystem: Host-associated > Plants > Roots > Unclassified | place...
TTTACGTGCTAAAATTACTAAACATGCTGATTTCAGCACGATCAGCAAATCAGCAAATTTGTAAACTTCCTGATGCATGCCGATCTTGAACATAGCTGCGGGAAGGTTGAAAAGGTGTGAAATACGTGCTGAATGCCATCAGGTGTTGCCTATAGATCGAGAGCTCACTGAGGGTGAAACACTGGGAGTGTGGAAGGACGAACATTGTCGGAGGAGAACGGTGATGTGAATCACACGAAGAACCACAGTCGACTACGGGTCACCCGTGGTCAACCCGTGCAATACCTGTGCCCACCAGTGACCGCACCCACAGAACCCAAGCCAAAACCCGCCGGACAAAATTGCGGATCACCCGGATCAACGCCGGTTCATGTTAGGCCCTAGGCTAGGCTATTGACCTTTGTGGGACGGTTGATGATATCGATGGAGGGTAAGGCACAGCTTGTTGGACGGTTCCTTCATGGTGCTCAGCAGTTAGTAGCCGAGCCGTTACTTCCCGACTGCTGATCTTTTTGACGACGTTCCCAAGACCCCCGTTCAGAAGAGAGCCCCTCTGAACCTGAGGCGAAATCCAGCCTACCGTGAAAGGTGAGGGAGTCACGTGTCATGATCTTGTCACAGTCGCGTCCCCTTTTGTCCGTCCGTCCACCCGCAGCGTCCCCCAATTTCCGTCGCCTCCGATTATCCCCTCGCTTCCGTTCTCCCTCCCCTGAACCGCCACCAACCGCTCTCTCGCGTCCAGTCATGTCTTCCGTTGCGTCTCAGGAGACCACGTCCACCGCATCACACCGCTCTCACGCCAGTACACATGAAGAGGACTGGGACCGTTCCGAGTCAGACATCCAATCAGATGGTGATATGAGGACACCTAGGAACTCCGTATTGTTCCCTGCAGACGGGCCCCCGGATTTGTCCCCCAGGAAGGGTGGTGGGAGGGGGGACAGAACGCTGAGCGAGCTTCTGAAACTCTATGCGCAAAAGGGGACGGACTGCCAGTTCAGTCAGGAGGAGGCCACTAGGATTGCAGATGTGTTGGGTCAATGGGTACGCCTCTTTCCGTTTCTGTCCGCTCTCCGCGTGTTAGGAGAGAAACTGACATGATGGCCTCTTATTAGATAAACTCGGGTTCCTCCCCTTACGAAGCGGAGGACGACTTCTTCTCCAAAGACGACTCTATCATCACGACAAGGCGTTCATCCATAGCGACCAATGACAACGGTCTGCTCGGTCGACCCAGGGGCGCCAGCGAGAGTAGCATCACCCCCAGATCTGTCTCACGCAACGCTGGCTTCGTCAAAACATAGAATAATACTGGTCCCACACCTTTGTGGGATTGGGCCCTGTTTACCCATGGAGTTGATTCCGCCGTTGTAACTTATTGTGCTCTATGGGTACGCCAACATTTCATGTACCTCACAACGGAGCCCTCACCACTAACCACGGTCTTGTTTCACAGATTTCCCACTCTTGTTTTGCCACTGCCCGTTTCTCCCCTGTTGTTTTCCGCTCTTCACTTTTCGCAACGACTGTTTACGACCCCGTCACGACCTTTCACGATCCGCGATGACCACCAGTCCTAGTAATCATCTTGCTTTGTTTTTGCAAATGTTGTTTATGTTTATTTTGATGTACATACTTACCGTCTAGCTACTTACCACTTACTACCTGACCTTCATCCTCGCCTACTTGATGTAGATGACTTAGCCCTGATTTACTCCAGGCATGAATTTCTCACGGTCGCTCCACCTCTCATACATGTCAGACTCGTGGCTTTCGCCACTTGACACGAAGTTCTGTGATGCCTGATGACCAAGTTGCCCCTTCGGATACTCCCACTGACCCAAAGCCCATATTGCGGCTCAAGGAGTCCGTGATCAACAAGATTGCGGCGGGAGAGGTACCGTTCCGCCCGCGAATCCCATTCCAGCGCCGAACTCAACCCCAGCGTAGATCATTCACCGACCCTCCTCCGCCCTAAAGGAACTCATAGAGAATAGCCTGGACGCTGGTTCTACCTCAATACGCGTCACAATCAAGGATGGCGGGATGAAGCTTCTGCAAATCCAGGATAATGGATGCGGCATCAAGGTCTCCTCTGTCTCTTGGCCGTTTTGCGTAACTCATCATCGGTGACCCTTCCACCCAGTAGAATTCGGATCTTTCTATATTGGCGGAACGCTTTACGACTTCCAAGTTGTCCTCGTTTTCGGACCTTTCGCATCTCACCACGTATGGGTTCCGTGGGGAAGCATTGGCTTCGATATCCCATGTTGCCCATTTGAGCGTCATCACGAAGACCGCTGCTGCGGAGCATGCTTGGAAGTTCGTTGATGGGTAGACGCATGTAATCCTGATTACTGATCAATGCCAATAGAGCCTGTTATGAGGACGGGAAGCTAGTCCCTGCAAAAACCGGACAAACTGCGGAACCAAAGCCATGCGCCGGTAACGATGGCACCATTATCACCGTGGAAGATCTGTTCTACAATACCCCAACGCGGCTTTCTGCCCTGAGATCATCTACGGAAGAGTACGCTCGGATTCTAGACGTGATGACGAAGTATGCCGTCCATAACCACAAGGTAGCATTCGTTTGCAAGAAGGTCGGTCTCTGTCTCCGTAGTGTTCAGTTTGGGACAAACCCCAGTGTCCATTTGCCTTCAGGCGGGGTCTGCAACCCCAGATTTGTCCTCGTCGCCCTCGTCATCTACTTCCCAAGCGATCAACCTCTTGTACGGCACTAGTATTGGCAAAGCGTTACTACAAGTAACATGTGGTCCGGACCCCAACGCGACGTGTACGAGTAAAGATGCGGAGTCGTGGAAGGCAGAGGTTGTGTTCACGAATGCAAGTTACCAAGCCAAGAAATTTGTATTTCTGCTCTTCATCAATCGTAAGGATATATATCACTCTTCGAACCGGCCGCCGGATGCTGAAAGCGTTACTAAAGATCGTCTTGTCGAGTCCACGAGAGTAAAGCGGGCAATGGAAACGATTTACACAAGCATTCTACCGAAAGGTTTTTCTCCTTTCATGTACCTCAGGTGAGGGTCATTGTCGTCCCATGGAGCTTGGGCTGAGGGTGATTCCTCACAGTCTGGAGATCGATCCCCAGTCTGTGGATGTAAACGTGCACCCGACAAAGCGCGAGGTACACTTCCTCAACGAAGATGCTATCGCGGAGCGGGTGTGCAATGTTACTCAGGAGAGGCTACTCAGTAAGAGCCAGTCTAGATCTTACCCAACCCAGGTTCGTAGCGCAGACCATCCGATGGAGGCGATACTAACTTTGTTGACAGACATTACTCACCCAGACCCAGAGGACGCCGATGGACGTCGACCAACCCGGCGATTCTCAGGACAAGGAACCAGGTCCATCGCGAGTCCACACAATTCGTGAGTAACGTTTTGAGACTTATCGTATGATGTGGAATGACATCAACTGCATTCAACAGAGATAACCTCGACCTCGACCTCTAAAAAGAAGGTTGCCCCAAAGAACCTTATCCGAACATCCGCTGCGGACCGTACTTTGGATTCGATGTTCCCTGTCGTTCCCTCCAACAGGGCACAACCTCAACCCCAGCCTCGAATACAGGCTCAGACACAAGCGCCAGCTGAAGAGGAGGCTGAGGCTGATGAGGACGAAGAGCCTCCGGCGCCCCAGAGGCGGGAGGGAACCAGAAAAACCAAGGAAATACAGGAAAGCGCTTGTGAGCTCTCGTCCATCAAGGATTTACGCAAGAGAATTATTGTCAAGGAACATCAAGGTATGCCACCAAAGTTGTTTTCCCGGCCGTGCTATTATCCTGACGCGTTTACTCAAGGTCTACATGAGGTCCTGGAAGGCCATGTATTTGTCGGAATAGTCGACCTCGATCGATGCCTTTCTCTTGTCCAGCATTCAACTCAACTATATCTCCTAAACCATGGGTCCCTTGCGTAAGTCGGACCCCCTCCGAGATATCACATGATCTAACCCCCCTTCACCCTCTCCCAGCGAAGAATTATTCTACCAGCTGGGGCTTAGGCAATTCAACAGCTTCGCGAAATTCAGGCTCGAGCCGGCCCCACCTCTCCAACAGCTCATAACGATCGCGGTGGATGCGGAGGATGGGATCTCCAGGACTAAACTGACGAAAGAGCAAGTCACGGAGGTGAGTAAAGGGCTTCATGCATCCGATGTGGACAAAGTACAGACTTCGGCTCGACCATTTCAACGCAGTTCATATACAGAACGCTTATGGACCCGGACAGACGCGAGATGTTGTCCGAGTATTTCTGCCTAACCATTACAGATGAAGGGCTCGTTCAGACACTTCCACTCATCTTGAGGGGTTACACCCCAAACCTCGACAAACTTCCTCTGCTCTTAATGCGTTTGGGACCGCAGGTTACTTCCGCTCATCTTCCTCCCCAATGAATATCCACTCACATCATGCCATGCTCTTAGGTTGACTGGATGGACGAGGAACGGTGTTTCGAATCCATCCTTCGCGAACTGGCCTACTTTTATGTTCCAGGTCCACTGGATGGTACCCCTGCCACTCCCGAAGAGACCGAGGCATCGAAGGCTGAGAAATGGCAGATCGAACATGTACTCTTCCCCGCGATGAGAAAGTACCTGGTCCCACCCAAGTCCCTTTTGGAGAGAGATGTGGTGCAGGTCGCAAGCCTCCCCGACCTTTACAGAGTCTTCGAACGATGCTGAGATAGATTGTAGAATATTAACGTAGCATGCTTTGGACTCTAATGGACTGCCTGGTAATCGTCTGGGATGCTAAATAGGACAAATCAGATCGCAAGAAGCAGATGAACACCGATAAGGATGGTATTTTGAAATGAGAGTATCAAGGGGAGAGGGGTAAAGAGTTTGCGCCGTTGGACAAATAATGATCGTACAAGAGAGTTCAACAAACGATGACACTTTGAGAGGAATCCGTGGACATGTAGAAAAACACTGAGATAGAGATAGGAAAGGGGAGAGCGCGAACGGTGAAACCGACCGTAAAAAAAAAGGAAAGCAAAACAAGAGATCTGAGAGCAAGTTGACAACATCTATCGAGGGCTTGCGTTTGCAGGCGGGGAAGTGTGTGTGGATGAGATAGAGGTTAGGGCTGCGTCGTACTCGAAAAGGTCGCTGCCGCTGTCGGAGGGGGAATCATCGTCGGAGTCGTCATAGTTGTCCAAACCACCACCAACCCTGAAGACATCCACGAAGGGTGTCTGGGGAACGTCTGCAGCGGACTTGGCAAGGATGGCTGCAACACGCGCCTCCAGGCGGGTGTTTGGCATGGGTTGTTTGTGAAGGGATGGCTCTTGGAAGAAGGTGCTGAGTTCGTGGAGGTTTTGCACAAGATCCCCAAGGTCATCGTCGTGAACGGACTGAGTGGAGAGCATGAGCAAGTCTTCAGGTTCGAAGTCAATCCTCGACGGCCGCGCGGGAACCTTGCATGTGTCGAAGACGGCCATGACGTTCGTTCTGCAGACCTCTCGCGTCAGTTCGGGTTTGGGGATGGACCATCCGGACTCCAGCGGAACACCAAAGATATCTGCCTCCGATTCGATGTTCTTGCTGAGATGCGAACCGATGTGCATGCTCATCCTGAGGACGTGTTTAGCGGGCATGCTATTCGCAATGATGATTGGCTCGTCCAGGACATCCAAGGCCTGGGCTGCCAAGTCCGTTTCCAGCATACGCAGGAGGGGCATAAGCAGCTCGGAACCGACCAGTCCAACGGGATTGCGCGCGTCTTTCTGGTGGAAGAGAACCTTCAAGATCTGCATGGCGTGAACTTTCATCGTCTTGTCCTGGTTGAGCACCAAACCCATCAAGAGGGTAACAACCTCCGTCCAATGGTCTGCGCTGTAGTGTTCGCGAAGGGTCGCGACGCACTCCCTCATGAAGTCCTCTTTCGTCCTGAACCTGCGTTTGGCAAAGGAGGTCATGACTCGGACGATCGTGTGACGGCCACCCTTCTGCGCAAGGGCAGCAAGGTCGAGGGCGAAATCGTTGAGGTAATCGGCATTCGAATCTTGAACCATGTCACGGAGACAGTAGGGAAGGATCAAAGTGTAGAGGTCTCGGACACGGCCCTGGGATGGGTCTATAAGGCGGTCGTCCTGGACCTTCACAAGTCGACAAAGGAGCTTAATGGTGGCGTCCGAGGTCACCGAAGACCGTAAACCAACGAGTAGGGGCGGCTGTAACGAGGAATGACCTTCCCAGTTCGATGGTCGGGAGGACATTAACAAATCCGCAGTTCGCGGATCGTCGAGATCGATTCGCTCTAGGAGTGTGGTGAGGGAGGATACGACTTCCTTGAACTCCGATTCAACGGTTGTTGAGAGACATGCGCAGGCACACCAAAATAGTTGGGGAACCAGGGAAGGATCGAGGTCGTTGAGATCGGCGAGGGAACGGAGGGTGAGGATGATCTCAGCGGTGAACAGTTGTATGTTCTCGTCTTCAGAGGCAACCGTGTTGGACAACCTTCCGAGGAGTAGTGCCAAGTCTGCTTTATTGACTTGAGGCATCAATGCTCGGAAGATCTGGAGCGATCGGAACGCGATGGCACGAATAGAGCAGGCAGTTCCCCAGGTTAGGGCGACAGAACCCCACTGTTCAGGAAGTTTGGGGTGAAGGGGTGTCAAGATCTCGAGGATCCTACTGCAGAATTCCTTCATTTTCGGCTCGACATCCTGCGTGGTGTTCTCGTCCGTCCAAACCAGGGCCTGAGAATCCTTCTCGAGGCCATCAATCAGCGCCTTTACTTGGGATCGACTTTTGTGGCAGGCGCGATCAAAAATCTCTTCGTATTTCGGTCCCCATGCGCGAAGTAACTGGAACAGCATCTGTTGTGCGTGTTTGCGGAGGTACGGTAGGCGGTGATCGAGATGTACGACCAAAGCGTGGAGTAGGATGGGAAGTTCGGTCGTGGTCTCCCAGTGACGATCCAGAGCAACGTTTGAAAGGAAGAGAAGAGCGAATTGTGCTGCCCCCAAACTAAGCTTCGGCTGGTCGGAAGAGAAAAGGATATCCAGGTCGGACCACATCTCTAGGTCATCTTCGGCAGGAGGGCGGAGTTTGTGATCGAACGTTGGCAACATCCTCGCTGGCTCGATGATTTCGCAGACCTCCGTATAGAGGGTTCTCCCAACAACGGACTGAGCTAAACAGGCAACAACTTTGGCGGCGCAGTCGATGAAGGCAGTGCTGGCGATCTTTGGGGATTGCTCGAGTAAAAACCTGGTGGCCGCGAGACCGTTCGACTGGTTGGGCGACTCGACAAGTCCGGTCCAAAGCACCAAGACCTGTTCTGGATAGGTCTCCGAGAAGCGCAGGGTCAATGCGATGAGGTGGTACATGCAAGTCCGTCCTTGCTTCGACAGCTGAGATTTACTCTCGTCTGTCAGATCGATATTCGAGATCCAATACTCCAAACTTTGTAGAAGGGTAAGGGTGATTGTGCCGGATTCCTGGAGGAAGGAAAGCCAATCGTCCAATTGGGCGAGAACTGATGTTGCTTGGTCTGGGTGTTCTCCCGCCAGCACTTGAGAGATCAAGCGATGGGCATGAAGGTGGGTCCCGGGAGCGCAACTTCCAATTCCAGCTTCGTGTGGGGCCAAGGAAATGACGCCAGAGTGCTGTTCGTGTATGCGTTCGAGCATGCTGAATGCTTGGAGACGGACTTGGGCAGTTCGGTGACAGAGGTTTGATAAACCAAGGCAAACGACTTGACTGAAAGAGAATCCGTGTGTAATCTCGTTGGAAATGACCTCCGCGACGGCCTCAAAGAAGCGGACATTGCTCGTATCAAGCTCTTTGGTGGAGACATAGGCACGACGCAACGCTTCTCCGGCTAGACTAGTATCCTGCGAGCTGCTAGCCAGAAGGGACCGCAACATTTTTCTGGAATGCTATGTTCAGTGCTGCGCCCCCCGTACTTCGAGGATTCACGTACTTTCCCAGTGCCTGGATGGCTGGTTTATACGAAGCTAAGATGGCAATAAGCCTGTCCAGAGTGGGAGCCGCCTCTAAGGGCCGGAGTTGGTCCGCGGCCATTGTATCCGTTGGGGAGCCAGATGAAACTTCCGGGGGGAAGAAGGCCCTGTTCTGGAACCATTACCCCTTTCAATCGATTGCTCGATGGTAGAGAGAGAAAGAAACCCTTACACATAGTGACGCAAGAGCCCCGACTGCTGCGGCAGACAGTTGCTTCGTCTCCGTCTGGAATCTCTCGATTGCCTCCGCCTGTAACTGTGGTTCAGGAGCGCCGGTAGCGGCAGTTTTCTGCATCAAAATCAATCGCCTCTTCACCGCGTCCGACTGTTTCCCAAACTGGCACCACTCCTCGCATAGCCTGTATAACAACAGGTGGATTTTGGGTGGGATGAACCTATCCGAGTCTTTAAGGGTTGCCATCCCTTCGAAAACCCGCTCAACGGTGCCACAGAAGTAACGCCTGAGTCGTTGGAGGGTGTAGAGATCCCTGTTCTCTGGTGACGCGAGGTAACTCTGGGTCCGCCTGACGAACTTGAGAACATGTGAAAGGGCAGCTTGACGTCCGGCAGACCGTTGTTCCAATAACAGGTTCGCCGTAAGGAAATATATCCTCGTCACCGCGGTGTAGAACTTGATGTGTCTCCGCGTCCGACCAGCGACGGGTTGAGGCTGGGTGGACTTGGATCGAGAGTCGTCAAAGAACTGTCTCTGCGCCAACGAGTTCAGGTCCTCCAGCAGCTGGGGGTATCCGTATGGTGGTAACGAACTGATACAGAACACCGCAGCGTGTCGAAAGACGGAATGCTCCGCGTCAAGGAACGGAGCAAGGTAGCGGAACAAACCCCGACTTGTAGTCATCCTCTCCCGGTCGAAGTTATTATCCGACAGCACTCGAGCATGGTCCCTCGGAGTGTTAATCGACGCCACGTTGTTGAGGACTGGTCTTGAATCTGACACCGAGGCTGTTACGCAGATAATTTTGACCCAGGACCTCCATTGGTAAACGTGAATACTTGCATCCGGAGGCCCTAACTTCGACTGCCCCGCGTGGCCGTGAACACCGGCGCCAGCAGCGGTACCAGATCGCGGAACTCGATTACTGAGACCTGCAGAAGATGCGATGAAAGGATGGTACTTCGTCGCAGACGCGATAAGCATCTCTCGGAACTTGATCAATACCGGAGTGGGGTGGTCCATGCATCCCTGAATGATGGAGGAATAGATGTGGTCCCAAAGGTCGCGGTCCCGGATGTCATCACTATCGGCTACCCTCAAGGGGACATCGTCTTTCTTGGACATCCTCCACTGTTCTAGCCTCTCCAGATCAGATTCTTCAAGGTGATCGTCGAATCCAGTTAAGTAGAGGCGGGAAGTGCGACCGTGGAGGGCACTGACGACAGCAGATGTTTGGAGACCCAACTGGGAGTAGAATATTCCAACCATCCTGATGACCTTAACGCCGACAGAGAGGATATTAGATGTGACGTTCGTAAGGAGGAAAAGAGCCGCAGCTTCGATCTCCTCCAATCTCCGCTCAACCTTCTTCCATTCCTCTTCGGTGAGTGAACCGGTTGCCGTAGAAGTCGACGTGAGTGGTGTCTTGGACGCGTTCTGCAGGAATCCTTGAATCCATTCCTCCACAAGCTCCGCCCACAAGTTGAGCAGCCGTCTGCAATCGACAAACATCTTCGGCCCGGATACCTCGTTTGAGATTCCGCTTGGGTCGAACAGCATAATGGCGAAGCGCGAAAGGAGTGTTGAAGCGTGTTCCGGATCAGACATGAATCTCTTGAGGGTTGCCTCGGCGATATCCCTGACCATTGGTTCGACGTGCACGGTCCCCCTGATCAGCATATCGAGGGCATCATTGAGTGGAAGTGACGAGTGAAGAAGTCGAGGCCATGATTGGAAGCAAAGCTTGAGGACATTGATCTGGGGAACTAGGGTGATCGGATACGTGACGCTGCCCTCGGGGTGGCGACGAGTGATATAATCTTGGGCTTCCTCGAAAGATGGGTTTATGCGAGCGTAAGACCATTGATCATCCATGACGAGCATATTTCCCACGTTGTGCGCGCAGGAAGAGGTTATCAATGCCAAGGCCGGTCCACAGCGATCCATTAAGTCCTTAACACCCGTGTGTGATAGAACCGAGGGAGGAAGAACATCGGAAGACATCTCCATATCCTTCCTCAGGGGCGGATGAGAAAACTCGGAACTCGATGGCCATGGGGGTGAAGACTCCTCCTTCTCGATGACGTACAACGACAACAGGATCGATTGAATAGCGATGCTAATCCTTTCTGGGGCAAGAAGATGGGAGATGTTCTGCGACTGGGAATTGCGAATGGGTCCCTCATTCAAGAGTTCCATGCAAAAGTCTGTTCCAAAGTCGAAGTGCCGGCTCATGATGTAGTGTAGGATGAAAATGAACGGTTCCAGGCGGTCGTCGTGAGGGAAGACAGAATGTCGATTGGCGGGAAAGAAATGGCGTAGAATTGGTTCGAGTTTGGCGGTTGCGGTAGAGGGAGCCTCGTTACAGCGAAAACAGTAGGTCCAGATAAGGCGCATCATGCCATTCATAACTGGAACGCGAGCAGGTTTTTCCTGTGATGCGAAGAATAAGTGACGGAACAGGAAAAATGTGTTGCAATCTACATACCTTCAGTTTGTTAAGACCAGCTTCAAAGCAGGCCACCCAATTCTGCTGGAAATACTCCAGCGGGGCCACACATAGCGATGTGATGTACAGTGGATACGCAACGAGCCAGTATCTCGGTTTAGAAACCATATCTTTCGCCTTTGGCACGATCGTCTTGATGGCTTTTGCCCACTGAGGATCATTAACCTCCGCTTGTATCGTCTGTCCCATGGAGGATCAGTTTTGTTCGTGAGTAGAACCTCAGGAGCGTACCTTTCCCGTGGGGTGCAGGATCTCTACAAGAGTCTCTGCAAATACAGATTTGAAGCGCACTCCGTGGGCGTTCTCAAAAGATTTCGAAAGGGATTCAAGGAACTCTGCGCTCTCTTCAAACGTCTCTGGTGGCCAGACCTTGAAGACCCATTAGTACGGAATCAATCGCTGTGTAGACGGGCGTACCTTAAGATGAACGTGACGCAACCCCCTGACGAGGTTCTCGTATCGCAAATCCATGTCTTTCGGTACCTGACCAGAAGAGACAGGCCGAAGTTCGGCCAAGAATCGATCCGTGACACCAATGAACCTAGAAAAACGGGTTTACGTTGTATATCCCTTCCGAGCGCCAGAAGCACCGACCTGACATTGGCCAACAACCCCAACAACTTGGCAAACAGTTCTGCATTACACCTATGATTCGCGCTCTGCGCTAGAAGCTTCAGGTCTGGTTTCCGAAACTGCTCGAACATTGTCTCCTCAAGGTTAAACCCTGTCTGGTCACCCAGGGCGTCCTTGGGTAATGACTGAACGACCGCTATCAGCGCACGGCACATGATATAAATAGCGGCAAGTGATTTCCGTTCATTGAGGATAGCAGAAGCGTCCGGAAACCGAGCACCACGGTTCGTGTGAGGCGACTGGACGAGGTGGCTCCTTGAATATTCTGGCTCCACACCATCGTTTTGGCTTCTCCTCCATCTCATAATGGATTCCAGGACAGGTTTGGCGTGCCGTTGCCCTATCCTCCCGAGAGAGTTCAACAGCTCGTCGAACTTGATGTCAACCCCTGGGCCCATGTACTCTGGCAATGAAGGCTCCCGCTCGATGGGCTGTTTCAAAAACCTCTCCATCTTCACCTCGGCAGCACTGGCAAATCGCATGAATATCGCGTGTAAAGCGTAGTCGGATGGTGTCTGCGGTTCGATGGAAACCTTCTCCTCATATTCCCAGCCAGGCGGTGTTTCGCTCCTAAAACTATGCCCAAAGGCGTTCGGGACAGGTGGGACAGGAGGGGGGGAGGATGATGCACCATGACCTGAGCCGTATCCAAATAAGCCATCACTTCCATGATCCAAACTGTGAAACAATGACCCAGAGCGCGAGTGCTGATTGCGTCCATAGTTGTGGGTTCTGGAGCGGGAAGTTATCCGTTTTGAGCTCCTTACTTCCGAACCAGGTGTCATGGGACGTGGGCTGGCGGTATTGATCGAGGGTCGGCGATATGAAGGAGGATTCTGTGCAAGTGAAGAGGTGGACCGGTTAAACGGGTTTTTCAGCACCGGATAAGGTTGGTCCAATGAGGGGACCGGTGGAGTCTCATACGTGGTCTTCCCCGTCTTGAATGCATTTCGGAGCGAGGCAAAGGATGTCTTCTTCGCGAACGGGGAGACTGAAGTGTTGTGGGGGGGTTCCTTGGTCACAGAGGATTGTGCAGAATGAGCAAAGCTGGGGCCGGGCTTGCGAGAGATGTGGGGTAACGAGCTTCCTGAATCCTCAGAAGTTATCGAGTCTCCCCGAGTGTGGAAGGAGCGATCAGGGAGCGGTGTAGAGGCGAGGGTGGGCGAATCTTGACCAGAGGTATGCCCGCCAAACAGACTGGTGTTTGCACCGAGCTTTCCGAATGGGACGGGGGTCAGGTAGTCGTCGTCGTCAAAGTCTGTTTGATTTCAAATGGTGTCAGCGGAAATGCCTCTGTCAGGCCGCCGAGCGGGTCGATAGGATGCACCTGGGATTGCGATCTGCATGCTTTCAGAAGCGCGAGGGATTGGCAGGCGAGGTCATAAGCCGTCTGGTGGTGGTGGTGGTGGCGTTCGGGACAAAACCCGTATGTCTTCTTTTTGTCGGTTGAACTGTTGGTTGCTGTGACCCGCGCACGCGAGTAATTTGTTCGCTTGCCTTTTCCGGCCACCCGGTCGGCCCGCCAGGTCTCAGCTCTGGGGAGGCAAACCATGGACATGAAAGCATAAGATAGCATTAAACAACCGGGCTACACAAGTTCTTCTGGTAGACAACAAAAAAGCACCCTCACAACGCCTCAATCCGTCCTCTCGCCTCCGCCGCCCTCTCCTTGAACTCACGGATCCTCCTCAATCCATGTTCCCTGAACAACTCGAGCTGGATCTCCAACTCCCTCTTTGTCCATTCCTCCACAGTCATCTCTTTCTCCTCTTCCGCGAGAGCATAGATCGCTTCCGCAGGCATCCTTCCAGACGAAACGTCGAAGACCGAGAGCGGGTTCGTAGCATCGTTTGAATCCAGCCGAGGAGCCGCCGTGAAGGGATTTGACTCGTCCCCGAACAGCTTCCTAGGCGGGTCTCTGCGAGGTGTCGAAGGTTGGCGTGAATCCCGGACAGGCTGTACGTCCTGGGTTTCGTAGTCGTCACGATCGTCCACCTCCATCGCCGAGTCCGAGGCCTCAGATTGAACAACCGCTTTCTGCTTGTGCTTGGATGTAGGTGAGGGGGGGTTGGGTTTGATTAGAATTGTCGTTGCCTTCACCTTTCCTTTGTCCACTGCGACTGGTGAATCGCGATCTGTCTCGGCGCTCCTGCTTGGTTGGTCAAGCGCCGTAGCCTCGTCCACGTCGGTATCTACCCGAGACCTTTCGGCCACCTCCCCATGAGCCTTAGTAGACTGGTGCGTGATCCGAGGGGAGGACGAGAGGACAACCCCTATAAAACTTTCCCGCTTCTTGGCCATGGTCGACTTCGGTTTGTGAGTTACGCTGGTCGAGACACCGTTGGCCTTCGGTGGGTTTGATGAAGTGGAATTATACACCGTGCTCTTCGACGCAACAAACTGTCTCGTATCGTCCTCGTCGTCTGAGGCATCGATGACTACGGCATTTCTATCATTTGCATTCTCCTTCGAGCCAATCGACAGGAGTCTCGACGAACTCTGTAGTTGAGTACGAGACTCGGCCAAAGCGCGATTTTGATTACCAGGCTTTTCGTGGAAAGGCTGGGCGGCGACCTTGGCAACAGGTTTTTTTGGTTTAGGAAAATCCTCACGCATGGGGATACGAAGTTCGCTCTCCGACATATACGATGCCGAGACGTTGGAAGTGGGAGTGAGGGAGGGAGGGACAGGAGGCGGTTTCGGCAGAGCCTTGGGTGTTTTGGTGGCCTTTGGTGGACGCCCTTTAGCCTTCTTTGTCGTAGAGGGCCTGGGAGTTGGTGCAACATGTTCCTGCGCGCTCTGCCAGTCTTCCGACTCAGACTCAATAACCTTCCTGCGTGACTTGACAGTAGACCTCGGCAACTTCGGGGGAGGAGGTGGTGGCACTTCCGAGGATTCAGATTCGACGGACTCCGTTGCGAGTTTCCGCGCCTTGGTAGATTTCGGTGGAGCTACGGAACGTTTACTCTTCTTGAGCGACTGGACCGGAGTGGCCATGTCTTCTTCTGCTCCCTCCTCCCCGGCTTCCTCCACCTCCGATTGGGCTCTCGCTTTCCCTTTGGACTTGGGGGTGCTCCTGGTATTCTTAGTACTCCTCATGCTCCTGGTGCTCCTGGTGCTCTTGACACTGAGGTCCGAGTCCGAACCCTCAGCAGGAGCCTTGGACCTCGACCGCGCCGATTTACGAGACTGGGCTTGGCGTGGCCTTGACTCCTCGAAATTCACGTCGACCTCTATATCTTCAAAAGCGCCTCTGGCTTTCTTCGCCCGGGTTGATTTGCGGGGGGGATTCGCTGTCTTCTCGGGTTCGTCCTCTTCTTCGGCCGTCGTTTCATCCTTCGCTTTTCGTTTCGACCCCTTGGCTTTGGGTTTCGTGACTTCGATTACGTCGCTTTCACTAGGTTCGTCCGTCTCGGCGACTGAGGATGTGGCTCTAGATCTGGTGGTGGTAGTAATTCGAGCAGGAGCCCGGGCAGGGGTCTTCGTTGTTTTGGCGGCCCGAGAACGGGTACTCCTCCCAAGATTGTCCTCCTGGTCATCGGAGTCGGGTTCCGGATCGGGGACCTTGGTAGAACGAGTTCGAGCAGTTTTCTGAGTCTGGAGGGATGCTTTAGACGTAGTTTTCCGGATGGTCTTCTTCTTCTCAGGAAGTTCCGTGATTCTTGCGGTGAAGAAGGGGCAATCGGTGCCACGTTTCGCAATCCTTCGCCGGTGTTCCTCACTGGAACGTCAGGACCGCTGCAACAAGTGAAATAAGCAGGACATACACAGGGTCATCGTCAGGATCCCATCCACTAAGTTCGATACCGCAGTAGAAGCATTTGGCTGTGTCATCGCCTGGTTCGTGTGGGGTGAACAAAAATCCGGCACCAGCCATCTGCATTGCACTGAGCCAATTGCAAGGGAAGGGATTGGGAAAAGCACACCTTACGTGAGGTGACAGCGTGCCCCCTGGTCTTCTCGTGTGGCCAGTCACCATGCATGAATATCATGTAGCGCTTGTTCTCCAGGAACTTTCCACAGGGCAACCGGTCAGGGTCGTTCCCCATCTTGAAACTACACAGGAGATGTGATAACGCGTCGGATTTTACAAGTTACAGTCCGGAACTCACTTTAGGTGGGAATCTGAATCCACCGCAAAAATCCCACACCGCGCGATAGCCCATGCACATGATTCCCCGCATCGATCGTAGTGGATGACATGAGGGTCGTGGTGTTCCTCCCAGTCGCTAATGTCTTCGCCACAAAGGAAACACGAAACGTTGTCTTTCGCAGTCGGGTTGGGGTTCCAGTAGAAGCCAGCATCGGCAAGCGCATGAGGGGTAGCCTTGTAGGATTTAGGGTGTGGCCACTTGACGCTAACAGTGAGGGCCTTGGAAGTCGGGGTCTTTGCGATTTTTCGTGTCAACCGGAACGACTCTTGCCGCTGCACCGGGCTGAACATCGGGTGTGCCATCGTTGTCGTCGCTGTCGGCGAGGTGGGTGGTTGGTTGGACCTGAGCGCGTCGGCTGTCGATCACCGACAAATGAGGCGCGGCGACAGCCACGGATAACAACCGACCTCCGCAGGCCACCCCCGCAACCAGAATGCACAAACCAACGGTAACCTACGGACGCAGAGGATCCAAGCGGTCTCGCTCGACCACAGATCTTAAGACAGAGAGTGTTGAGCGTCCCTCCTTCGATAGACCAGGGAAACGGAGTAGAGTCAGTGATGAAGGCTCTTCCGCTTCCGGTGACGACAACAGCAAGTTTTCTCGACGAAACCTCCAGTGAAAACTCATCTAAACCCTTCAATTTTAGTGGATAAAGACGTTACACTAACCCCGGCGACGGCGAAAGCACGTAGATCCACCACGGCTTCCAGTCCGGCCAAAACAACCGGTAGGTTGATATCAAACTTTACCTGCCTCCGCCTGACGGCTGCGACAGCGAACAGGCATAAGAAGACTTCACCTACCGCTAAGGATACTTCCGACGTAAAATCTCATCGGGTTGAACGACCGGAACTGATCACCCGCTCTCAGTCGGCGGGTACCACTTTTCAGAAGAGTAGCCCTCCGAACAACAAGGGTAAAGAGAAAGCGGTCGACTTCTCCGACTTGTTCAGCTTTGGGGATGGTAAATCTTCCAAACTATCCGAACCCATGCCCAAAACCACTGGAATGGCCCGGAGAATGGTTGCCAGGACACATGGTATTCCTTCTTCCTCTGGGAGTGGCCCTTTCGAGCCTGAAAACCGGGATTCCACTCGTCGTCAATCCCTCTTATCGATGAAGACAGATACCGTGATAGACCTGACAGAGGAGGCACCATCGACTAACACTTCAATCAAAATGGCAAAATCGACTTCCTTTGACGACTCTCCTCATGCGAATGACCATGCCACGAACCTCCGTACTTACGGGGGTGCTTCCCGCAGCTTCCTTATCGCCATACCCGCGAATCAGATCCCTTCTCTGAATGACTCGCAACTGACCGAAGATTCTGCTGCAAGTCTACTGCAGAGCCAGGAGGACGAATTTGGCACCCACGAGTCGTACACATCCCTGCGTTCCCGGTGGGGCGTCGACAACTCGGAGGATGATCCCCACCAGCCTCTCGCGGAAGGGTCGACCACTTGGCTTAAGAAAAAGAAGGGGAAGCCGGGGAGAGCTCCTCCGGTACCTCTTCCCGGCCCCAGCGTTAGTGAGCTGCGAAGTATCACAGAGTTGCGCAACACGGGGGAGAGTCGGAGGTTCAATGATGAAGTTGGTTATCTCTTCGAGGGGTTGACCCCTGAATCAGAACTAAGCGTTAAGCGAGGAAGGTATGTGTGCTGTTCTTTCAATCAACGAGATACTAATGAATGTACTAAGTGCCGCGGAGCTGGTAGGCAAGATGGCGGACCCACAGTTCTCTCGTAAAGCCCGATCTGCAGACTTCGTGATGCACGCCTGGGAGACATTGCGAGCGGCCGATGGTGATTCAGGTGACCGAATCTTAGGCACCGCCCTCGATGCATTCGTGTTACTGGTTTCCCGCGATCCAAGGGACCTCGTCGATCTCGCAAGTAGGGGGAACCTCGTTCCTGCACTGTTTGAAAGGCTAGCGATGATGACTCGTAAAAATGACCCGCTTTGTATCTTAAATGGCGTGGAGAATGACATTGAGCTGAAGCAAAGAGGGTTTGGCCGCACAGACAAACTCCCGGTGAGGTTCCGCTGATCAACCTTATGCCCGCTCGTAGAACTCAAACCTGTCCAGCTTAGTAACCTTAACAAGGTCATCGTCAAATCCACTATCTTTCCAAGAGGGACGCCGGTAAGGAGTTCATCCCTCCAGTATCCCTACGACTGAAATATAAACCTATCCCAGATATCCAATCGTTTGCTCGTAGCATGCTCTCTATCAACGCTCCCGCCCCCCCTCCTCCATTCTTCTCACATTACCACATTATCACTCACATTGAGATCCGAACTGTCGCTCATCCCCCCACGTATCTCTGGTTACCTCACTGGTCTCCCCCTCCTTCCGCAAGCTCGCACAGACTCCAGTGCTCCATCGTTCGCATGCGTTGAGAACTGTCTGAGGCTCCTCGAGTCATATCTCCTTGGAAGGTGGGATCGTAAGGGGATTGATGATGATGTGCCTCCTTACGAAGCCCTCAATCAAAGCATGAACGAAATTATCGAGGGCTTACTAGCGTGCTCCCTTGCAACCGATATCCTCATCCGCGAAGCCAGCGGTGAAGATACTGTCTCTCAGTGTAAGTATTTCGTCCCACAAAACTCTCTCCGCGAGATGGCCTGACGTTCTCCCAGTCCGTAAATGCCATGAATCCGCTCTCCGTGTTCTCGTAAACCTCTCCCACGATAATGAAATCTGGTCAGGCGCGCTACTGGACGATGATCTGACAGTACCCATGATCGTCCGCTTCATAGTGTCATCGCATCACAGGATCGCTAGCGCGAAATCCTATGAAGATAAGATCCACGTTTCTGATAGGTTATGTCTGGCTCTCGGGCTTCTTACGAACCTTGTGCAAGTAGACGAGCGGGCCAAGGACCTTATCCGGGAAACCTGTACGTCTGATAGAACTGTGCGGTTTTGCCTAGACGCTAATCTCTCCTCTAGTGCTCAGTCACACATGTCCCGGAAGACGAGGCTGCATTCGGTCCTGCCACTGCTTGAACAGAGCGACGGCCCTCTCGCCCCTTCTCACCATCTTCCTCGACCACAGAAACAATCAATCCAATTCCAACGTGGATGACACGGGCAACGAAATGGAACCCATCATCCAAGGGCACACCGCCGTCCTCTTTGGACTTCTCATGCGAGACAACCTGGAGAACCAGACGTCTATTCTCACTATGCTCCCTGGAGACACTAACAAGCAAAAGTTAATGGTTCTTGTTGACACGGCCAGGGAGTTTGTCGAGTTTTATGGGGAGGTTATGGCTAGAGTGGCCAGGGGACGGAATAGGATCGAGGAATCACAAGCGACCGAAGTTGAAGAGGAAGAAGATGATGTTAATGTTGACGAAGGTTTTGTTGTTGATGACAGCGGGGAAAAGACGGCTAGGGCCGTGGTTGCATTCCTCGAATTGCTCTCAGATAGTGCCTGATCGTTAAGACATCGGAGTTACGATTTCGCGGGAACCTAAGGGACAACTCCTCCAAGGTTGTACCGCAAACAAAAATGTCCATTGGATTTCGTTGGCATCACAAGCCGTTACAGGAAGACACAATAATGGAAGGGTATGCACATACTGAATGACGGAAATGAGGAACACGGGAGGTAACACTCTGGAAAACATTCTGGAGGGGTGAGGAAAACATTAGGCACAAATTCTCGAGAGCAAAGGCAAAAAGGGGGAACTCCTGAAAGTAGGAGATGAAGAAGTTAATGGAAAGCCGGTCGATCTCTGGTTGGTTTTGGCAGGACTATCAATCAAGATGTCCTGGACCGGATGCCTATCGTTTACAAGTATTGGCGAAGGAGGGCATGATGCATATGGAGACAGGAGGAAAACACCTCATAATGATCACGAGTGATGAAATAAGCAATCCGTTTTAATGCAAAGCATCCAGACGAGAGGAGAAAACACCCTGACATGGCAGGTCAACAAGCGCTCATTGGTGAGGAAAACCAAAGAGAAAGGATAAAAATGACGGGTCGCGGACCCGGCCGCTCAATACATTCCAGAAAGCCTCTGCGCGAGGGCCTCGACAAGGTCGGGTCCCACACCAAACTCTTTAGCAATGTCATCGAAGTGGGTGATATCAGGGGTGAGACCACGAGAGGAGGACGTGCCATGAGAGACGCGACGCTTGAATGGGATGCTGCTACCGCTGACACTGCGTCTGTTACTAGAAGACGAGGTCGCGGGAGAACTTCGCAGGTCACAGTTGGAGGTATTGACAGAAGAAGCGATCGTACGCTCCGGGTTGGCATCAACTAGATCAGAGAGTCGCCCGATTTGAAGCTCGGTGAAAGCTAGGAGTGGAATTAGATACTTTTCATAGGAAACAAAAATCCCCCTACCTTGGCAATTGATGCCCGCCTCAAGGAGATCGGGAAGGAGGTTAGGGTGTCCAAAGGTATTGTTAGAGGTTTCACGAGAAACGAGGATCTGCACAGCAGCTGGATGGATGCGTTAGAACAAAGAGAGTCCTGGTAGCTACAATGCATACCATAGGTGATATCTACAATACAAGACGTCAGATGTTGTCGGACCAAGAGAAACGGCTACTCACCGTACAAAAAGTCTCTCAATGCGCTCGACCAGAATACACGGCTGTCCACATCAGAGGGAAACTTGGAGAGGATGCTAATCAAGGAGTAGAAGGGGAGGCAAGGAACCTTCAAGAAGTGAGACTATTCAATCATCAGCATCGACGTTCTTAGCCACATTCAATACAACGCACATCTGGGGAACGGATAAGGTGAAGCAAAGCGCTAAGCTCCCCTTCGGTCATCAATCCAGCTTGCAAAGTTGCGACGACGGTCTCGTTGGGGAGACCAGCCAAGGAGGGGCGGGATCCATCAAACTTGCCCTGCCAAGATGAGAACAACTAAGGTAGTGTGAGTTAGTCGGTCCTGTCGATAAGGACGTAGGGAACTTACGGCTTTCATGAGTTCCTCCTGGCTGCTACGGGTAACGGTGACACCGCGAGCACGCTTGCCTTGGCCAAGGACCGAATTCTGAGTGGTCCTGAGTGCAACTTTTGCTGCATCCTCGTTGACCATTTCAACAAAGACGTGACTCAAAGTCTTGCCCTTCCTATCGAGTAGGACGTGGGCACGGGTGACAGGTTGCTTCAACCAGTTGACGATCATGGGGGGAGTAATATCCTGCGATCCTTGTAAGCATCGAGAAGAGGTCAGCCCAGCTAAGACATACCCAGGGAACATTATCAATCCTAAGCACAACCGGGTCCTTACCCCGAGCGGTGGGGGTAGGGAATCCCACGGGAGTGGAAGATCTCGGGATAGCAGGATTGGTGGGTGTGACCAAGAACGGATTGACGTCAAATGCACTGGGTAAGAGGCTATCCATTCCATCAGCCTTCACGGGCCGTGGGGCTGTCTCCTTTGCATTGAAACTCTTCAAATGGAAGTTCTCGACGTTGATCTTGCAGACGGCACACTGCATGTCCTTTTCCCCGACGATATTTAGGGCACTAAAGGAGAGGTTGTCCAGTAGATATCAAAAGGAATCGAAGAGAGCATACCTAGTAAGACAGGCAGAACAAAGGGGGTGGGCGCAGGGTTCTAAAATAGCGAGGGTATTCGCGCGGAGTTCACAGATGGAACAACTCGAAAGTTCGGGTTTAATGACCTGAAGGGGAATGGGATCTTCGACGCCGAACCCGGGTTCACCGAAGGGAGGGATGATAGTCGCGTTGAATGGGTCATTAATGTACAGTGGTTGTCCGTATGTCTGGTTCGCAGTTGGGAAGGCCGGGGGATAGGGCGTGTAGTCATCCTCATCTATATTGCATAGGTCGCTCGTGATCTGTCGTGGCATCTTATCAGTAGATGTCTGGACCTGGTTGGTTCCTCGAAGCTTACGGGTTGTGCCAAGAATCTGCGACGAGGAGCAGGGGGTTCGGTAGTACTGCCTTTAATCTTTAATTTACTGATAATGCTCGCGTTGGGCGGTGGGGTATTCAAAGTGGCCAGGGTCTTGCGGTTCGGGGTACATGGTTCATTGGGAATGGGATAACCAACACGGAGGGCAGGTTGGGGAGGTTCAGCGTAGGAAAGAGCGCGGGTGCGTCGTTGGACAGGCAAAAGAGGCGACGGGAAAAGGACTGGGGAGGGGGAGGGAGGTCAGATCCTGAGGGGCATAGTTACCAAAGATAGCATACCATCATTGCGTGCCAAAGCTGGGGAGTTGACATCCGAGTTAGTGCAATCAGTTGCTGTGAAGTAGATAAGCAAATCGATAAAGTGAAGAGGAAATAGGCAAATGCACCTGAGCGATGGGGAGTCAGAAGCCAGGAGATGACATCCGGTAGTGGCAGACAGTTACCTTCATCATCAGCATATTGGGACTCTCTCGAGGACGTAACCTTTATTCCGTTTTCGTTCGCTCGGTTCCTCCAATTGTGGGCGATATCGGCAAAACTTTTTTGGCGCTGATTTTTCACTTGGATCCCAACCTCCGGGGACTGAGTGAGACTCAATCTTCTACTCGCCGCAGAGATGGGGGTGGTAAGAGTGGACCCGTTGGACGAAAGTGAACGCAAGCTGAGTGGGGTGTACGGGGTCGAGGTATTTGTTGCTGGGGTCAATGGGGAAAAGTGATATGGCTGCTGCCTGGGAGCAGATCGGGTTATCCTCTGAGGAGTCACTGGTGGGTTGTGGTGACCACGGCGGGTGGTAGCAGGTGACGTTGGAGCGGACGCGGGAGCATTGTAAGCGACGATGGGCTGCTTGTTATTCGTCACGGGCATCGGATGAGAGTTGTTGTAAAAGGAATGACAATGTCGCTGGGCAAAGAGGTCGTCGTCGTCGTCGTTGTCGTCGTTGGAAGCGGGCAGGGCGTGAGAAACAGAAGGACGCGGGCATCAGGTGACCGTGTTTAATCACATGACTCGAGAGATAAAATAACTTCAACTCTAAATTCTTACATTGACAACGTGTCTGTTCAAGTGAGGTGTGTGCACGCAGAGATTACGCCAGATGATAAGATATGTCCATGAAAAAAACCAGATCTACTCCTCCTCCCAACCACTTGGAATCCTCCCCCTTCCCTTCGCGCTTCGCCTCGACCAAGAAGACTTATCTCGAGCGGCCGCCCGGCGGAGCGAAGAATAGTCATCTTCGGTATCCTCGTCGTGTATCCAATGCTCCACTCCGCTCGTGCCACTTGACTTTCGTACCTGACTAAGGCTGGTATGCATTTGTAGGTGGTGTCGTAAACTTTGTATCGATTGTTGTCGTTTGGGGTTAACTAACATCTTTGCAAGGTCCAGTTCCCCCTCGTCGTCGTCATCTTCATCGTAGTCGAGTTCTTGCTTCTTATGAAACGGCGTGTTACCACATTCGCTGCTGGCTCCGCCCCACTCGTCACCCTCAACCCCAGTCACCACCAAGGACGGTACTTGAGATCGGATTCGCCTCGACGGCCGCCGAACAGCCTTTCCCTTGTCCCTGAAGGCCTTGTCGAGCTGAGAGATATCGAGTAGGCCACCTGTGACCGTGCCTCGGACAATGGAAGCCGATCTCGAACCGGGTGCTGATTTGCACGTCACGTTGATCATTGACACAGCACCTGGAGAAGGCAATCGCGGGGTATGGACTTGAGGGGGAGCGAGGGAAGATCGCTCCCTGGTAATTGTCCTACCCCGTCGTTCGTCCGTTGGCTCGTGGATGTTCTTCCTACTGTCCCTGGCCCCAAGAGTACGCGTCGACTTCGGCCGAGTGAGCCCTCGATGTCTCTCGGTGAGCGCGCCAGTGGATATAGAACCCTTCATGTTCATAGCCGCTATGACGTTCTCGCGCCACGCGATGGGTAGAGGAGGAGGAACGTGTTCCGTGAGGTCTACGATAGATGCATCCTCGTCGCTGAGGCGTCTCTGAATGGAGGGTGTCGATGCCATATGTCGCAGATAGTTGTACGCTGCCGATTGCGATGGCTGAAGCCTCGCAACAGACAACTGAGAACGTAGACTTCGCTGATCCGAGCCCCGATTCCTATCTCCAGGTGTCGTGTGACCCTGACGTGGATCTCCCGAGGTTCCAGGTGTCTCGAAATCAGCAGAGATAGGACGCTGCTTCGGGGGAGTAATCGTAAACTTCTTGGACCGCAGACTGCTCGAATTCGAGGAAGACTGTTCGACCTTGTTTGCGAGGGGAGATGGAGGATGGGGTCGTCCGGGGTAGGCCTCCCGATCGTTAGCGAGTAAATCCGTTGGTGCGGATGTCCCCACATTCTGCTTCGACTGGCCAGGGACTAAGCCCGCCAAGAAGCCTACTACCGCACCAACGCTTTCCTTGACGCTCAACCCTCCTCCCTCCGCATCCCCCCTCCGCTTATCTCCATCCGCAGGGAATCTCTCGGCTTCAGGGGTGAAGACCCTCGTCTCCTTGTAACCGGCCTCCCTCAGCAAGTCCTCCATACGTTCATAAGTGTTGGAGGTTCCTCGTCTATGGAGTGGTACACGGTCCGGGTCATGACGTTGGCTCAGGTGCGTAGGGTATCGTCGGCGAGGGGGTGTTTTCGGTGGGTTGAGAGATTCGGGTGAGGTCGATATCGGAGAGAGCGTATCTCGTTTCCTGGACTGTCGAGTAGCCATCGCAATATTTGAGCAATTCGTAGATGGTAGTAAGGTAGATTGAAGGGGTAAGCTTACAGCTGCTTGAGGCTGATCGTCCATCGAGAGTATTATATGTCGGTGTCGCGAGCGTCGATGATGACGGAGGGGTGCCAAGTATCGATATAAAGATAGATGGATCAATCATTCATAGGCCTAGAAGCAGGTGACGGTCGCCGGTGACGAGGGAGAGTCGAGTAACCCTGCGGAATCCGTGGGCCGGTCGACGAGAAAGGCCAAGTGGCTGATCCGCGTCCCCCGTCCCCGTTATCGACCGACTCTACCCTTTATACTCTCTCCCCAAGATCCCATGGCCACCACCGCAACAACCCCCATGACAACTTCAGCTCTGAGTAGCGACAAATACCGCGGTGCCGTGGTTGAGGTCCGTGAGTCTCCGCCGTGCACCCGAACGGGTGATGACATCTATGTACCTCCATGTAGGATCTGCAACTCCCACCGGCTTTCGCCTTGCCTCAGGACGAGTCAATTAGTCGGGCCGTGGAACTCGCATATGAACGCGATTTTGACTATATCCCGTGCGTGTTTGATTTGCCACCGTGGACCATTGGACAATAGTTGATACGGCAGCTCAGGGTGCTCAACAAGAGTCGCAAACCGATAGGTTATCTTGATGTTGGCGCTCTCAAGGAAAAATGGGAGGCCGGTCAAGCTGATCCAGTTCGTACTTCGGCGTATTTCGCCTATTATTCGCGAATTGACGGGCGTGCACACAGAATGCGAAGGCTTCGTTGTACATGATCAAGTTCCAACGATCGACTTCAACACCTTACACCGTCATCACACCGCTGACTCCCTTGGGTGACCTAGAGTTCTTTCTTGTCCATAACATTTTTGCTATCGGTACGTCATCGCTTCTCAGCACAATGGGGCATGGCTAACTGAGACCCGCCAATACCATAGTCACGGACTCGGAACGAAAGTTCTTACTGGGAGTGGCCACTTCTCAAGACCTCGAAGTAAGCTTCCTTACCCCTACGGTCACTCTGCATTGCTCACCCAGACTTGCACAGAATTTTGTGAAGAGGCGTGGGAAGTTCTGAAGGTTGCCCGTGAATTATTAATTGTTCGTCGTATCCACCTTGTGGCACTATAGATGTATCTCCCATTCTTTCTGTGGGAGCACCGACTGTGAAATGTACCATTTGAATGATAAATCGATAACTGCTTAGACCAAGATCATTTTGTGGCCTGCCCCGGGAAAGAGAACCATATACCACCTTACGACCGCACGAAAGATGCCATTTACTGAACTTCGATGTACTGGATTCATTCCAGACTTGGAGGCCGGTACACCATTTGACATGGACGTTGGGCGCAGTACCCTTACCCAATGTCCTGACCCCCCGTGGGACTTGGACCCAACCTTACATTGGATAGTTTCGGGACACGGACACATCGCTCACTCGTAATACAGTTAACCCGAGGATCGCCAACGATACCGAACAAGGAACACACTACTGATTGAGCTGGAGGCTCGCATGCCCTATCTCCTATCCCTCCCATCTTTCCTTTCCTGATCTTCCTGCTTTTTCTCTCTGAGCCAATCCAGCGTGCTTTGGGTTTGATCTAGCATGATTTCCTTGGAGTCCCTATCACATTCTGTGTACCATCCTGTGATAAACCTGTCCTCCCCTGGGTACATCTCCAACATAGCCTTACGCATCCATTGGAGGAACGTATGTCGAATGAGGGCATCCCCCTGTGCCTCCGTTGGGGTAGGGTTGTTTGTTTCGTTCCAGTATTGAAGTTGGAAGTGGAAAGCTCGTGCAGTTGTGCCCGGGGTATAGTTCGGGGGACTCGACCACCCCGGGGATTCGAATGTAACGAAGACCCGAACCATCCCGATAACGACTTCCTCAAACTTGTATGGGACGGAAGATCCGGGCGCTGCGACTCTTGCGAAGAACCAATCCCTGGCAATCCCCTCCAAGTACCCGGCCGCAGTCGTGACACGAAGGTCGTCATAAACCTCCCCACACATCATGGAAGCACGGAAGTAGAGTAGGAGGGCGCGAAGCCACCTGTCAAAAGCGGCCCTGTCGTTGGTCCCGTCGTAATAGGTTGACGGATGTTGAGGGGATGGCCTAAGGACATCGGGTGGTGTGGATATGGTATCGGGCTGCTCGTTGACCATACGACGTATTAGGTCACGGTAGTTCTTGAGATGGACTGACTCCGGAATATCCGAATCGCTGGACATATGTTTCCCTGCAGCTATTTGGACCAGCATGAATCGTCCTCGCTGGTGAAGAAAGACACGAAACTCCACCCACCAGGAGAAATCGTTGTAGTTTGGATCGCAGTCTGCCCGCCTGTTAACGGTAGTACCATCTGTTCCACGACTTGAATCTCAACCGCGTACGATGTGACATAGAATATGAGAGCGAACCTTTCTCGGCGCTCGTCGATAATCTGTACCGATATCTTATCAC
>Ga0307513_10002312_pt1 | contig 26580 bp, 32 predicted proteins | sample 15_EM_MG_FD_202174 | JGI IMG/M metagenome (GOLD analysis project Ga0307513, IMG submission 202174) | Populus trichocarpa ectomycorrhiza microbial communities from riparian zone in the Pacific Northwest, United States - 15_EM | ecosystem: Host-associated > Plants > Roots > Unclassified | place...
GCCCCCCCCGGCCCCCCCCCCCCCCCGCCGGCCCCCCCCCGCCCCCCCCCCCCCCAACTGTCAGAGAGGCTGGTGTCAAAGATACGTATTGCACGGGTATGGCATGGTACAGAGCTCCAGGAGCACTAGGCACAGTGCTGAGAAGGACTTTTTAGATTGACTTTGATTAAGGCAACGGTGCAACAAAACCACAAGTACAAGTACCGGTACCGCACTACACTCGAGTAGAGTAAACGTCTTTCCAAGTTTCTATGCAGTGACCTTGGGTGACCCTGGCAACCTTACTGGGAGGGAGAAGCACAGTAGGGTACTGGGGTATCACCACCGCAGAAAGGAACAAGCCCTATAAAGTTACACACCGTTACCATGGGGCCATCGACGGCAGCGGAGCAGCAAGAAGCATCCTGGGGGAAGAAGGGCTGGGCCTTGGTTGGTTGACCGGGGCCGGGGAGAGCCTTCAGTCACAATTGAAGCCACACATCATTCCGGAGCATTCTGAATTTCAGCCTCAAAAATTTTCCGGTCCTGTGTGTGACTCGAAAGAACCTGTGATTCGGAGGGGGAAACCCCGGAAGCGCCACACCTGAATTGGCCAGACCGGGCTGGAGTGTTGGTCTAATGCAACTTGGCGCCAAGTACTAGTACTGCACCCGGGTTAAGTGGCGTCAAGGCGGGAGAGGTGAGGATTGGCAAGGAGACGGGTGCGTAACTCACCGTCTCGTGCCCCGAGTGATCATCCACGATCAACTTAGCCTCTAGCCACAGTGTTTGAATACAGGTTAAGGGATAGTCTACTGTAGCTGGCCGGCAATTGACGAAGCTGACTCTACGTGACGGGGCCACAATGGCTTGTCGCGGCGCACAGGCAGACGATAGCACAGTGTGAAAATTTACCAAAATTTCACTGCACATAATGCCAAAACCGTACCGCAGTGGAAATGCTCGTGGACGGATTGAGCTCCCTCCATTGTATTATATGATACTTGTATTATTATTATTATGATAGCCACATGCTATTATGATACCTCCCCAGTCCGACCTTTTCTTCAGCCAAAACACGTTTCCCTCATCTGTACTGTACCAGTGATGTGTAAAGTAGATTTCCACCACCCACGTTGAGGGTGAAATCATCGAACCACGGTCAGGCCCACATGGGCTCAATCCAGTGGTTCTTGTTGCCACATTGAAGATTTACAGCGGGGCAAGCAAACAGTCGAGTTGTTAAGCCAATACAGTGCTCGAGTACTAGTACAGCAGGCAAGGACAGCCAGGGAACAAAAATGTAAGTAAATAAAATTAAAATATAATTATAAAAAAATATAATAATAAAAATACTCTTTGCAATTCACACCATCCCAATCGCCGCTTATCTGCATCCTCTTGTCTGTTTCTGCCGGAGATTCATTAGAGTTAAAGTATAGTACGGTACTCGAGTACAGTGCTCGTACCGGCAACGCTAGACTACCTTACCAGTATTGTGCTGCCGCCGCTACTGGGTTGTCTGCTCCTGTTGCTTGCTCCCTTTCTCCCTCCCTTTCCCCCTATATTTATCTCTCCTCTCCCTTACAACTCGGCCAGTAGAACGCAGCCAGTGGTCGTGATCCTATATCCGCCAGTCCTGTGGACGTCGTACCGCTGCAAATCCCTACTGGTCGCTTTTACTGCATTTTTCTTCCCCTTTTTCAACTTTTTCCACCTTTTTTATTCTTTTTCTCATCCCTAGCAAACGGGGAGCGTCCTTGGGTCTGAGCGAACTCTTCCCCCTCTCTCTTCGAGTTTTCGGTAAAGCCTTCTGCAGCTTCCCCATCTTTAGCTCCCGACGTCCTGCCATCTCCTTCGCCTCCTCCATACACACACACACACCATCCATTAAGACTCCATCCGTCCACTCGACCCCAAAATCACCCACCCACGATCCTGCGACGCTGTTTGTCCCGCGACGTCGCCTCCTAGACACAAAAACTTCAGATCTGCTCACCCTCTCCTGCAACTTTTGCACCTGGCTCATGCAATACACATACACGCACCACCTCACAACCTAGTAAGTCACCACGAAACTCCAGGGCCCTCGCATCCCCAGAACTGTTTTTCCCTACCCTACCCTAACCCGCCACCACGCCTCCCTGGATCGCCAAAGAAATCCCGGATCGTCCCCTTTTCATCCTTCTCGTGTTTGCTCCCTGCCTACCCCCACACACTTCCCTACCCACCTTCCTCCAAACACTTCCCCCCCCCCCCCCCTTCGTTCCTCCGAGAAGAAGAAGAAAGAAAAGAAAAAAAACACCAACCGCTTGTGGCAATCCTCTTTTCACCTCCATCAAACAATATCATACTAGTTTTCGTGTCATACAAACTTCTACATCATATTATCTCCCTCCCTCTCCCACCTTCAAACCTAGATACCCATATATTTACACACAAACTCTACCCTCACCGACAGATATTATTGCTTCTCTTACCTGAGGACCATATCTTGTCTTCCTTCCTTCCTGTCGCCTATTCCCCCGCCTTGAACTCAAGCGAGTTTGTCTGACGCAACAGCTAGATCTACAATCGGCAAACCCAGCCCAAGGACGCACGCGACACCCGAGCAAGCGACCGAATTCTCGAATATTCCCCCCTCGGGGTAGTAGTTACTAACCTGTCCCTTCTCTCAGTGTTTTGGTTGGCAGACAAACCCATTCGGTCTTGGAACTCTCCTGAGTCACTCCTCTCTTTTCCCCGCCCTTTCGGCCGCACATTCGCGTGCGGTTACATAGCAGCGTATGACCGCCGTGGCTCAACCACCGAATTTTCATTCTGTTCCCGGGCCATGGAATGGGACCGGACAAAGTAATCTCAATTCGATGACCCACGACGACGTTGCGCGCATCCTTAATAAGGGCCAGCGCTCATCAAGTGTGTCCTCCGTCTCTTCCTCGACATCCGGCACATCCAACGGCTCTGAGGCTTCAAACGGCAGTTGGGGGAACTCTGTAAACGGGAAAAAGAAGGGGGTTGGTCGCGCCGGTGCTAGGGGTGCAAACGCTGCCTGGGCTACAAAATCCGATATAATGAGGGTACCTGGAGGTTCAAATCAAGCACAGGGAGGCTCGTTGACGGGCTCTAATTCATCCATCAATGGCAACCACCAAGCCATGCCCATCCTACCCTCTCAACACCTTATTTCCGGCCAGACGCAACAGAATGGTGGCCCACTTCCACCCTCTTATTTGATGCTTCTTCCTCTGAACGGAACTTTTGATCGCAAATTTATTCCACTCCCATATTGGCCCGACACCCTGCGTATCGGGCGCCAAACTAATACCAAGACCATCCCCACCCAAAACAACGGTTATTTCGATTCAAAGGTGCTCTCTAGGCAGCATGCAGAGATCTGGGCGGAGAAGTTGAATGGCAGGGTTTGGATCCGCGACATAAAATCATCCAATGGAACTTTTGTCAACGGGCAACGACTATCACAGGAGAACCGGGACAGTGAGCCCCACGAACTTCGGGCGGAAGACGTTTTGGAGCTGGGCATAGATATTGTCGGCGAGGACAACAAGACAATTATACACCACAAAGTGGCTGCAAGGGTTGAACATGCCGGCCTACAAACTCCGAATGTTGGTAACCTCGACCTCAACTTTGCAGATATCGACCCTATGAATAGCGTCTCCATAATGAACTCTCAGAATAACTCTGTCCCTCTCCAGAATACTAGCATTAGAGGGCGCTCCGGATCCCAAGGATCGCGATCTTCGGTGATGAGCGGAGGACCGGTCAGCCACCGACAACCTCAGATGATGATTGCGCCAGTCACGATGGAAATGGTTGTGAAAAAGCTCAATGTAAGCGAACCCAATATTTGCGCCTGATAAGAATCTGACTAATTATCCACCGCATAGTATGAGCTACAGGCAGCAAAGCAGCAGTCTCAGGATTTACAGAGGACTTCAGATGTTTTTGATTCTCTGTTGAGCTCTAGGCCAATTGCCGCATTGGGACATATCCCCCCCAGTGCGAACCCGGCGCCCACCGAGCCCCTACCGGCTCCTCCGGTCCCTACGCATACAGGGGTGGCCCAGAACCAAGTTTCAACATCGCCACCAATTCCACTTTCCACACATATTCAAGAACATTTGAGGAACCAGCAGACATCTGATAGCAGCAGGAACACGCCAAAGCTTCGGTCAGAAAAGACCGAGAGACCGGAACCGCCGCAGCAGCAGCTGCATGGGCTTGTGGACGCGCTTGAAGAGGCCCGCAGAGAGCTGCAGGTCAAGACGGTCCGGGTTAGAGAGCTTGAAGAGACGCTGAAGAGGGAAAGAAGTGCAAGAGAGGTAGCCGAAGTCCGCGCCGCACAACTTGAGAACGCCTCAAGTGCTCTTGGGGAGACATCTCGTGAGAGAGGTTTCAAGAATTTTGATGCCGAAAAGATACGCGCTGATGAAGCTATCGGATTGCCGGACGAATTTCATGAGTTGCGAAACGAAAAGTTGTTGGATGGGCAGCCGGAGGCATCAGACGAGGAAGATAGGGATATCTACGATGATGACACTGTGAGTGTCAAGGTTGACCCATCGGCTCAGGCCGCAACTGAGGCGGCAGAGAGGCTGCAACGGCGTGTCGAGCAAATGATGGCGGAGCTGCAGTCGGCCAAGGAGGAGATTGAACGGTACAAGCGGCAAGCTGAAGTTGCGGAGCATGAAGGTGCTAAATCAAAGAGGACTCTCAGCGAGATGGTGGAAAAGATTCGCAAGGACGAACGGGCCAGGAAGCTCCTGCATGAGAAAGAGGCTGCAAGTCAGACGAACTCAGTGGCAGTCAAGGACACGGGCATCCAGGTCCCGAGCGAGGATATAGAGGAAGCAGGGGATGGTTTCAATTTGAACGGCACCATTAAACCTACCGGAGGTAAAGTAGCAGCTCTGAACGGCAGCAGAAACTCTGGGCAGGTGATTAGCAAACGGAGCAAGGAGGGCAACTTGGCAATATCAAAGCGGGATGCAGCTCCCTATGCTAGCATCATTGGGGTAATGCTATTCGGGGTCGGTTTGATGACCGTCTTGAACAGATGGCACAAGGCCGAGAGCTAGAAAATTCTTGCCCATTCCTCTTGGGAGAGTACCGGTATTCTTTGGGGGAGTTTGTTTTTCCTGATACATCTAAATAACTTGTGCATTTAAAAAAGGCTGGGAGGTTAAGGGCGGGGGAGCTGGAGACATTCGGGCTCGGGGAGTCAATCTCTTGTTTCCATTTTCTTTTGTTTCTTGATCAACCTACACACTGTCGCCTTACGGGCTATATCCCCTTTTTTCTCCTATTGTCTCACTGTATTCGTATGTCTGTCTACTCACTGCACTCGACTTGTCTTTTTCCTTATATGCCGCCACATCTTGTCAACTTTTTTTTTTTCCACTACCCCCCAGGCCATCGCCGGAGTCATTTGCTTTACTGCGTGTTTTTTGTGCGACGAGCGGCGTTTTCCATACCTCTCCCTCTCTTTCTCCTTTTCCTCGGGTTCCGGTTTCTTATGGGGATGGGAGGGTCTGTTTGGAGGATGGATGGACTGGCCTGGCTATGTAAAAGTGGCTTCAGGGAGGAGTTTGTCTTGGGGAAAGGTGTCATGCATGGGCGATTGGGTTAGAGCATTTGTTGGAATATTTTTTTTCTCTTGTACTTTTTTTATCTTCTACGATACTCGCTTAGTCGATGGTTTGCCTCATCCGCTCCCGCTCTCCTTATTCCAGCTTCAATTTTTTTGTTCCTATTTCTTCCAATTGTTCATGTCCGATATATATTATTATGTGGGCGCTTTCCTTGTTCCGCTTATTCCGGTTCGAGGGGATGGCTGGTGCGCAATCTAAAAGTGAAATAGTACAGGCGCGTATATACACCGTAACATATGTATCTCCCTCGCTCGATTGTTTGTTCAACTCACCTCTTTCACTCTTCCATCATCAGCAGGTCTGGTGGGATATCCTCACGAGATTTCTTCTCAATGGTATCACATCCTAAAGACTCGGCCATTGCCTTAACAAACCTATCCCCAACCTCCTCAACATCAACCCCTACCACACCCTCCCTCACGAAACTAGTAGCCCCCTTCCCTTCTAGCCCACATGCAACAATCCTGTCGAACCACCATAGATCGGTAGAAACATTCAATCCAACCCCAAAACTACTCACAAATCTCCGCATGTGCACGCCCACTGAACCAATCTTCCTATCCTCCGAAGTCCAAGCACCCGTATCCTCCGTTGTGAACGCACGAATGCGCCACTGAGCACACGTCGTCACCAGTGCCCGCTCAAGGGCGCGTACATAGCATCTGGGCGTCAAGCCGTGGCGTCGAAGATCAGCAATGACGTACGCCGTGAGCTGGCCCGGGCCGTGGAATGTGGTTAGCCCACCGCGGGGGGTGTAGCGCAGTTCTGAGCCCCTGACGCGGAGGTGGGATTCCTGCTCGGGGGTCAAAGGGGTCCGTGATTCCCGTCGGCCGAGGGTGTACACGGGGGGGTGGAATTCGGAGGTTATCACCGTGGGCTCGGGGGGTTCGGTGGTGGTGGTGAGGGTTCGCAGCGAGGCAGCGGAGGGGGCCGGGGCTGATTGGGATTTGTGCGAGAGGTGGGCGGATACGAGTGATTTTTGGAGGGCCGCGGCGGAGGCGTAAGTGGTTTTTCCGAGATGTAGATGGAGGAGACGGGTTCGGGACATTGCTAGCCCCAGGGAAGGGAGAAGGAGGGTGGATGATTGTGTCGGAAGGCGGGTATGGTAATCTTGTTGTGTATGAGTAGGATATGATATTTTATATGATGGATGGAGATGGGCTGGGGAGGGGGGGGTAAAGTTACCTTAATCCTTCCCCCCAAGAATCACTCGCCTAAGATGGGATGAGGATATGATGAGATGAGACAGCATCTCATGTCTCCTCTGAGCCGGGGCCATGGGGGCATTACTGGTATTTAATCAACGGGTATCATACCCGTTGTAAATCCCGCTGTCGAGCCAATCAAGCCAAGTCTCAAGCCCAAGACAAAAATCCAAAACTGAGCCTCAGGGTTTTCGACCACCACTCACATCCATACGCACACACACACACTTGATCTCTCATCAGGCCTTTTCTTCTTACCTCGGGAAAACTACTAAGCACTACTCTCCTGGCTCACTCGCCTCTATCCGTCCGCCGCCACTAATCAACCATGGCAGTATAAACATCCCTTCCACCACCACCACCACCTCTTTGCAACCCAGATACAAATACTACTGGCACTCGGCAACAAGTAAAAAACAAATGACCGACCGCAAAACAGCACCTACCCCCGCCACCACTGGCACGCACGCCCTCTTCACCCTCTGGGCCCGCAAACACGGCATTGAATTCCCAAAACTAATCCCGGCATACCTACCCCCCGCCGGTCTCGGTATCATCTCGACCGAGGAGATCACGGGCCCGAATCATCCGACCCACAGCGGACAGGCCAAAACCGCGAGTCCCGCGGAAGTGCTCGCCTTCACCCCCAACGCTCTCCTCCTCACCAGGGAGAACCTCGAGCGGTTCAGTCCCGGCTGTGGGCTCGGGCCGCTTTTGAGGCGGAAGAAGGATGATGGGGGATTGAGCTCGCATGCTGTCTTCGCGGCGGCGATTGCGCGCGAGATGCGCAGGATCGCCGAGGGCCACGAGAACATGTGGAGGGAGTGGATCGATGTGTGGCCGAGGGCGAAGGAGTTTAGAGAGTGCATGCCGCTGATGTGGTCGGCGGAGGAGAGCGATTTGCTGCCGCCGAGTACTAAACGTAATGTTTTCTCCCCCCGGGATTGGTGAAGGGTGGCAACTGATGGGTCGGGGCTGGTAGGATTACTGGATGAGCAGCGAGAAAAGTTCAAGAGGGACTTCAAAATGGTGGAGCAGAAGGGATTCGAATTCACCAAGCAGGAGTATATGTGGGCTTGGATCATTGGTTTGGCTCATTCGTCCTTGTTCATGAAAGATCACTCGACATGCTGACTCCCATGTACTAGTTAATACTCGTACGCTGTTTTACAAACCGACCCACCCCGCCTACAGCGAACTCCCCCGAGAGGATTGTATGGCTTTATGCCCTTTCATTGACTACTTCAATCACTCGGACGATGGTGTAAGCCCCCCTACCCCCTTCCCCTCCGGGGCAAAACATCAACTAACCCACCACAGTGTAAAGCCGAACTAACGCCAACCGGCTTCACCGTAACTCCTACCAAACCTAGCTACCCAGCAAACAGCCAGCTCTTCGTAACCTACGGTTGTCACAGCAACGACTTCCTCCTCGTGGAATACGGCTTCAACCTCCCCCTGGAGAAAAACAAATGGGACGAAGTCTCCATAACACCCAACCTCCTCCCCCTCCTCTCGGAAGAACACAAGCGCGTGCTATCGCGGGAGGGCTTCCTGGGGAAATACGCCTTCGACAAGGAGGCCTTCTGTTTCAGAACCCAGGCCGCCGTGAGGCTGATGCTCATAGAGCACCCGGAAATGGACGCGAATTGGCGCAAAGTGGAGGTGTGGAAGAACTTCCTTGCGGGGTACGACGATGGCGAGAGGGAGAGGTATGCGGTTGAGGAGAAGCTGTTGAGCTTCCTGGACACGTTGGAAGAGGAGGGGGGGCGTGCCCTGCTGGGGGTTGGTAAACTACAGAGACTGAGCATCAGGGACGTGATTGAGATGCGCTGGACGCAGATACTTAGGATGGCCAATGACGTTAGGACAAACATGGTGGGCGAGAACGGGGAGAGGAGAGGGAGCGGATATGTTAGATGAGGAAGGAGGGGTTGAATAATGTATGATAGGACCTCGAGTTGGGAGCATTCTCTCTTCAACACCATTTATCACTACATCCTATTAGATCATCAAGCCGTGGTATAATAATATTCACGATATAAAAAAACAACGAGATAAACAGACAAACAAACACCACAATGCTACCATAATATGAAATCTTGGTTTATAACATGATACCATCTATCATATCCGCCCAACCCCCCCCCCTAAACAGCCACAATCGGAAAAAAAGAAAGAAAAAAAGACCAACGCCCAACAATTGATCAATACATACATATGTACATACATACAGGCATGCAGGCGTATTTACAGTAGACAGAAGGAAACTCCCGCCAATTATACAACGGTATAACGTGCATATATATACCCATTATCAATCCTCCAACCCGACAAACGGGACCTGCGCCGCCGCCCTCTGCTGCACAATCTTCCCCTTGCCCTTAATCATATTGACAAGCATATAATTAACCGTGCACGCCAGCTCTAGATCGCGCGCACGGTCAAGCACATACCCGTTAATATAATCGATCTCAGTCTGCTTGCCGTTCCGCACATCCTGAAACATGCTGGAGTAATTCCCACCGGTGAGTCTGGCGACGCGAATGACGAGGTCGTACAGACGCTCGGGTGAGAGTCGGACGTCGCGGCCGGGGAGGGCGGCGAGTTCGGGGAGAGCGCAGAGGACTTGAGAGACCTCCCAGAGGATCAGACGCATGTTTTGGACTATGTAGAAGTTTTCCAGGAGTTCGCCATTCTTGCAATTGAAGAGGACGGTGAGCGGGTTTATCACGGAGTTTATGGCGAGTTTCTCGAGCTGCGCAGAGAGGAGTTCGGCGATGGAGAGGTGGGTGGCTTCGAGAGGCTTTGCGGAGAGGATGGTGGAGAGCAGGTATTCGGAAGATGGTGGCAGGGTGCTCAGTGGCGGGGGTTTGTCCGGGTGTTCGGAGGGGGGTGGGGGGGAAGAGGTGAACCAAGGTCTTGCGGTCCGTCGCCCCTTTGGGTCCGGGGTTTCTGGGCGGCCGCGCTGGACGTAGCCTAGGGATATTGTGCCCATGCCTTTCTGCATCAGGACGAATGGGCCTTCTGGATATATCCCGTGCGAAGTTACCCCGAGTACGAAATTCGGCCGTGAGGCAGGGTCCGGGAAGATTTCTGTCTTGATCTCCTCCAGCACTCCCATCCCGTTTTGCAGTATCAATATTGTAGAGTCCCTGGTCAACCTCTCACTAATCGGTCGTAGAGCAGCAATTGTCTGGTGCGCCTTCGTGGTGATGATTAAGCTTGCGATTCTCTTCTGGGGTGGCGGCAGCGGTGTCGCTCCGGTATTTGGGTTGACTAGAGCCTCGAGAGGTGTGTTCGCCGCGACAACGGTGTTTGGCGGGGCTGTGAGCTCGACATCGTAGCCGTACGATATGCTGACTTCTTTTAGTGGCCTGTGCAATTCGATCCTGCTCCCGCTATTCTGAAAGTCCTCGACCTTAGAAAACTTGTGGAAGAGAAGCGTCACCGGCGGGGGATTCGGCAGTGTGCGCAGCGAGTGGGCAACGAGGTTTCCAACATTCCCGCTGCCGAGAATGTGGATTCTTCGGGGTATTGCCGGGGAGGCGGTGGTCGTAGTGGTAGCAGTGATTGTAGCAGCGGTTGTATCGTGGAGGGAGGGAGAGGAGGTGTTTCTCGAGTCCTGTGGGCCGGCCCACCATTCTGCTTTTGTAGACATTCCCCTGGCTCGGGCAGGAGAGCGAATGAGAAGGTTCAGTCTGACTTTCGGAATCGCGGTGAGGATCGTAGCTGGACCAGGAGTTCGTGGGAGCAAAAAGCGGAGCACTTGGCTGTGGAATTGGCCATGGAGAACACGATTAATGTATTCTCCATGTATCATCAATGCTGTTGGTTGGGAACGGTGTTGGGTGGACGAGTGGGGCCTTTACCGCTGCCTCTACTTCAGGCCGATTAGATAGCGGAAGAGAGAAGAAGAAGAAAAAACAAATCTGACAATTAAGAGTTACGCGTGACACTCCGAGTGACGGACTGCAGGTGAGTGTTAGAGCCTCATACTTGGCGTCAGATCGCCAGCTTTAGCTCGGCTGCGTTTGACTTCACCTCTCTCCCCAGCCAACCTTCTCAAGCCTGCTTGCTTGCCATCGCAGCTTCACCACCACCAAAACAGAAACAACCCCTCGACTCCTCACTAGCCATGGACTCCTCAACAGCGCTGGAGCTCCTGGATGTTCTGGACGAGCAAATCGATGACCTCAAGCCCGCAATCGAACCCCTCCTCAAAGGCACTATTTCCGGGGCTGCTATGCAACTCCCAGTCGTCGATAAAGCAAAACTCTACGTTCTCACATCTTATGTTCTAGAATCCCTTCTATTCTGTAATTTCCCCCAAACACCCCACTTAACAATCGTGCAATGCTAACCTTCTCAAGCCTACCTAAAACTGAACAACATCGACCTCAAGTCCCATGCAATCATGTCCGAGCTCGCGCGGGTTCGCAGTTATATGACGAAGATCAAGGAAGCCCAGCCAAACATGCACAGGCGCGAAATGACCATCAACAAGGAGGCCGTGGAGAGAATCGTCAATGCCGGGTTAGCTGGGAATGATAAGTGGGATGCTGGGAAGGCTGAGATAAAAGCTACGGAGCGCGCAGCAGCATTAGCAAAGTTTAATGCGCTGAGCGAGAAGATTGAGAGGGAGACGGCAACACTATCCAAAAAGCAAAAGCAAAAGCAAAAGAAAGCGAAGAGGAATCAAGAGACTGCGGCGGCTCGGAGAGAGCTAGATTACGATGAGTCCGGAGAAGTTGTTGCGATAGACGGCGGCGATGAGGTGGTGGAGGATGTCGGGAAGGGGGGAGGGGAGGCAAAGACGGGTGAGAAGGTGAAAGTTGGAGTTGAAGGAGTGGAGGACGAAGCCGAGGACGGAGAGGTCGTGGAGGAGAAACGGGGCAGCTCTTCCAAGAGGACTAAACAATCAAAGAGCCGTTCAAAAAAGCGTCGGAAGATGGCTGCAGGGAAAGAATGATCTCTCCCATCAACAATTTCACGATCTAATAGAACAGTAGAATGGCCATACCCGCGACACTCCAGCACGGAGGTTCTTATTCAACTTTTGCTATTTTTTTTTCCTTTGCTGTAGAAGGCAGTTTTCCACTAGCACTCTCTGGCTGTCTACGATGTTTCGTGTTCCGTACAATAGATAACACTTTAGAGCCTGCCTTTCTTTGTCATAATACTATATGACATTGTGTACCAAGAAATTTTCATTTTTACCTCTCGTATCTAAACAGATCTCTTAATTCCCACCAAACACACTTTCCCGCATACCAGTATCATAAGTCCGCCTGCAAGTTCTGTCCTGGTAACCAGATCACATGACCCTAGAAACTAGATTTTTTTTATCCCGTCTTGGCACGCAACATTTTCCAATGCTTCTCTCATCTTCTCCTGCAAACTCCGCCATCTCGCCATCTCATCCATCGCTCCCTATAAAGCCTCCATCCCAACATTCAAGCACGCAAACCACCCATCAACACTCCCCCCAATCCCACAACCACAACAGATTCAGGATCCAAGGAAAAACCTGGTCCAAAATGGCACGCAGTCGCGGTCCTGCTCGTTCTGCCCGTCCCGCTCCGGCACCCGCCCGTCGTCCTGCCCCTCCGGCCCAACAGCAAACTCGCTTGGCTTCCACCGCCTCTGTCCCCGCTCGCACCGCCGCTCCCCCGGTGCCGGCAACTACACAGGCCCATCCTCCAGCAACCGCTGCACAGGGTCAATCCCCAGGCTTGTTCGGTCAGGTGATCATCAGTCCATCCCTCCATCCACCCAACAGATACGTTGTACTGGGGGGGTACATTTACTGATAAATTGTTGGTTGGGTAGATGGCTTCCACTGCGGCAGGTGTTGCCGTCGGAAGCACCGTCGGACACATGGTTGGGGCCGGGATCTCTGGATTGGTGGGTTTCCCATCACCTTACTGTAACCCAGGCGGACCTGCCTGCTTGGTTGATGGAGTGATTGACTGACAGTTGATTTTTGGATTTTGTTAGTTTGGTGGATCGAGTGCCCCTGAACAACCCGCCGCCGCTGAGCCTGTCAAGTCTGAGTCCGCTTCCTCCGGTAGCTGGGCTTCTGCTCCCTCTTGTGAAGCGGATGCAAAGAGCTTCACAAAGTGTCTTGATGAGAACCAGGGCAACATGCAGATTTGCTCTTGGTATCTTGATCAATTGGTAACTCCTCCCCCTTCCCACTCCACACCCTTCGTTTGTCTTTGGGCCCAACCCGGACTTATATCCAACAAATTTTTCTTGAGGGTGGCAACTGATTATATGCGTAAAATTATAGAGAGCATGCCAGAACATGGCCAAGAACTATTGAGTTCAGCTGCACTTTCTTTTTCTTGATCAATCCTTTTTTTCCTTTTTTTTTTCTTGTAAAGAAAGCTTTCTCAGATAGCTGTCTATTCTGTCGGTATGGACGTCATTACCACTCGCCCAATCTGTATTGGTAAATCCTTGCAGCTAGAATTGTAACAAAAGTATCTTCACTTGCGAATCGGGATGCACATCGGTCAGGAAATTTATGATTTTTTCATCACGGTAGATAGATGCCAACTCGTAAATAAGCAAATGTCTCTCCAATCATTCGACTCCTCTCCCCCCCTTTCTAGCTCCCCCCACCTCTACCGTAATCTACCGTACCGAACATCCATCGCGCTAGCCTCCCAACTAACCTTCACCAATTCCCTTTCTTTTCCTTCTCAGGCTTCAGCTCTTTCGGGATGATGGGACGGAGTTAAATCTTCCCAGCGCACGAGATTTGCGCAATCCCCGCCTCGTTTTTATTTATTTTTAACCGGGGAATTGCATCGAGATCATACCCCTCACTAAAGCTTATGAAATATTTCTAGGATCGCACCCAGACCCCCTCCACGCCCAACCCCCCCTTCCCCCCATCTCTCGGCTCGCTCAGTTGAGATTTAGCCAGGTTGAACATGATGGACGATGGGAGTGATGATGCTGATGACCAGAGAAGAGGAAGAGAAGAGAAGAGGGGTCCCAGTGGGGGGACAGAGGGGAGGGGGGGTGAAAGGAGCGACGCATTGCCACGTCAGCGATGTGAGTGCAGGATGAGAAGGGAGCGAACGAACTTTTTTTTCACGGTACGACCGAGAAGCAGCCAGAGCTTCCCTCCCAGCGAATGAGAAGCTAGAGTCTGAAAACAGTTTCTCCCTTTTCACGTTAGCAACTGTGCTCTCGAGCCCATCAATTGGAGAGGAAGGGCTTGAGGTGCCCGCCATCTGCTCTGGCAGAGAGACTGGGGCAACATTAGGCCTCAAGACGCAGCGCAGTGCTATTCTCACGGACGTCGACCGCTCACTAAATTTATAGTTCGGGATGCATACACTACTGTGCGCAATAGTAAATTCGATATGGCTACCGGTTTTAAGCACGAGAAATGCACACACTTACATGTCTATCTGCAGCCCTCGCCCAAGACCTCCGCCGATAAAAAAAATTGGGAGCGATTTCTCCACCACCGTCGTAGCGCTACACAGGCCCCTTCCGAGTCTTTCTCTCATGCTTCTCACTATTCTCTCAATTGCCTTCTTTTCCCCCCCTCGAGCTTCTCAAGCACTCCGAAGCCCAACGGACTTATAACTCACCATGCTGCGATCGCCCTTCCCCTATTCCTGCAAGATATAGCAACAACTTCTGCACTAAATTGCCCCCTCTGCGAGCAGACATTGTGGGCGTCCATGCATGCCTCTCGCCTTCTGCTATCTTTCGGTCCAATGATTTAACACATGTCACCTGCTATACTTGGCCCCGTGCAGGCTGTTCCTGGATTATGACTGACTCTCTCCTCGTGAGTTGGCCGTCCTAGTTAACGGAGAAGAAAGTATACCTAGTGGAAGCAACGGTAAACCCCTTGAAAGAGTATACCGGATTGAGCGGGCCATTCCATTCGAACGGGGTTGTTCGGCTTATTATGCAGTCAAGGAATGTGGATAGCGCCAATATATATTCATCGCCTGGCACGGAAGGAGGTTGGGAACATTGTTGGATATGCCAATGGGGCGACTTCATGCCTCCCCAGCAGCACAGCTAGTCCCCCGGAGACGAGTGATGGTTAAAGAGCCAAGCGTGCTGCCATGCTCGCCCTCGGGTGCCCCCATTGGTAGGGGCGGGTAGCAGTTGTCTGTCATTCGCTCCCTCACTTCTAGAGCCCTAACACCACACCAAGGCATATTTTGGCCAACGTAACGTGAGATACCGCGGTGCATGTCCCCAATATGAAGAAAGGTGAGGATCATACATGCTAGGCTCTCACAAGGCGAGGGCACTGAGGTGTCATGGCTGCTGCAAGCATCGATTCAAGAAATAAATCAGATTAAAAAAATCAAAACTAAAAAAAAAAACGATGCTGCATGCTTTCCGTTGTTTCAATCATGGACCAAAAGCTTGGAATTATTAACGGAAGGGTGGGGACAGGACAGACAGGGTGAGGAATAGGGCTCTGATCTCACTCCAGTGTTGCCAGCGAGGACTACTTATGCGCTGGCATGAATCCTGTGTTCCTGCTTGAGTTCAATCCCATCGCTTTCCCTTTCGCTGTTGCAGACAAGTACTCTCTGCTCCATTCCACTTGTTTGGCTTCGTACAATGTCTGAGAAAATCGATATCGAATCGTCTGTGAGTTGTTCCTTGAGCCTCTGCCATCCAGTCTTTTTTTGTTAGTCATGTGACCGTACAGAGGATTTATCTGATGGTGGTCTGGTTCCTGGAACAGTCCCTGTTGTTGGATACGAGTAGAGATGTCGAAACCGATATTTGGGCACTTGGCATCACAGAGTAAGCCGCTTTCTTTTCCCCACCGGTCTCCGTCGAACGGGCTTCCAGAATATCCACAGAACATAGGCTGACCTGCCGCCGGAAGGAAGTCAATCTCAGCTGAAGTTGTTGGGAACCCGTACAACCCTGGAGATCTCGACAGGTATGTGTCGAATCGAGTTGATATCTTCAAGCACACCCGTGTTCGACCTCTCGCTAATGTTATGTGGGCGGAGATAGGGCTGATCCTGGTAACGATACGCACCCGAACGATATCTCGCAGGAGCAGTTTGACTTCATTCATATACGGTACAAGAACACTGGGGTGACGGATAGCCCACGAATATTCCGTTTAGCTTATGAGTATGTGTTAGCTTTCTGAAATATTGCCCCTCAGAATTTTCGTCAGTTTTCACTCACAGTTTGTCCCCGCACTTCCAGACAGACCAAACCTGGAGGCTGGATTGAAGTCGTTGAGAACCCCCCCTCACCTTGCATGGCTTGTTCACCCACCAGCGACGGCACACAAGGGAAAGGAGGGGCGCCCCCAACCAGCCGGGCGGTCAAGGATTTTGCGACATCTAAGATGGCATTCTGGATCAAACAGCAGCTGATAGAGGCTGGATTTGTTGAAGTGGAAGAGAAAGTATGGAGGGTACCAACTGGCCCCTGGCAAAAGATTGTTGGAATCGGGAGGTTAATCTACTCTCTCCTCAGCTTGAGCTGGAGTAGTAGTACTAGTAGTAGTAGTAGTAGGGTTGGCGACATAGTAAATCCAGGGGAGACATACTCAATCTCTCGCGGGCCAACGTAAGTTTGATACTCCCTTTCATGTCTTTTGCGTCTTATGAAACCGTGTTGACGACCCCCTTCCAGGGTATTTGTTATCGCGAGGAAACCTTGAGTTAGTGATCGGAAGTATCGGTTGTCTTTGATGGTTAGAGAAAAGGGAAAAAAGGGTTGAATTTAGGAATGAGCAAGAAGGGTCCAGTCACCTATTTTATTTTATTTTCCATCTTTCTTTCCTTTTTATTTACCACCGCACTGTATTGGCTTTTTGCAGGATTCGGAAGCTCAGCATCCTCCCTCTTATTTAATGATATTCTACGAAATGACATCCAGCGAGTACTTACGATCTCTATTCGGCATTGTTTGGGGTTATCTTTTTGCATTCTTTTATTTGCCAGAATTAAAACAAATATATATCTCAAAATTTGCCCTTCCCTGCTCCCCTCTATTTATTTTCTTTTATCATACCCCTCCCCATCACCTGCAAAGTCCCGTCTAGAAAATCCAGTCAGAAGACCGCTGGAAGTCCGGGTCCGGAGGATAGCCTCGAAAGAAAGATGTACTGTAAGGACATTTCTTCAAATCGGCGAAAGCCGAATTCAGTGGACTGGGTTTCCTTTCTTGCACTGTGGGGCACTCTTCGAGTAGGAGCTACGATACTGATGACCCCTCCCCCCCAACCTTTCCTACACTACCCACAACATCGAGAGTCCAGAAAAAGCGACTCCGCCTTTACACCAAGTCTTTCCCATCCACAACAATTTATCATACCGTAGGATGCGGTCAAACGAAGACTGGAAAATCGCCGTCAAAGCAAAGATAGATGAAGTCTTGGCCAACGCAAACCCCGCAGAACACCCTCCGCCAGCCTCTCTTCCGGCTACTATTGATCACACACTGTTAAAGCCCGATGCAACCCCAGCTCAAATCGATACGTTGTGCGATGAGGCTATCAAATATGGGTTCAAAGTATATAAAACACCATCCCTTCTTTTTTTGTTCTTGGAAGGGAGGGGGTTTGAATGCTTTGGATGTTGATCTTTTTATATATAAGTTATGGCTAACGATAATACTGTAGTCGTGTTGTGTGAATGGATCCTATATCCCTCAGGTTGCTAGGAGGCTACAAGGGGTCGGGGCGATTCCGTGCGCAGTAGTAGGCTTCCCACTGGGTGCAATGAAGCCAAGTGCCAAAGCATTGTGAGTTTTCCCTCCAAAGCCATATCAAGCAAACCAATGAGCAAACAACCCTCCCTAAAAATGTACATGAACGGTAATAAGTTCCCTTCTTCTCCACTCTCCAGCGAAGCGCAGGAAGCCGTGAGAGACGGTGCGAAGGAAGTGGACATGGTGCTGCACATTGGTCACTTGAAATCCCAAGACTATGTCTGCCTGCACACAGACATAGAAGCCGTCGTCAGAGCGTGCTCACCGATCCCCGTCAAGGTTATCCTCGAGACGGTATTTCTCACTGATGAAGAGAAGATCGCCGCTTCGTTCGTTGCCGCTGAGGCCGGCGCTGCGTTTGTCAAGACGTGCACCGGATTCGCCGGCGGTGCGGCCTCGTCGGGAGATGTTGCTCTCATGAAGAAGGCTGTTGCGTACAAAGATGGGGCCGTGCGAGTTAAAGCATCTGCTGGAGTCCGGACCTATGAGAAGTGCCTTGAAGTTATCAAAGCCGGTGCCGATAGGGTTGGAACGTAAGTTTGATATCCGCGAGAAAGCGATGAACGAATGATCGAGGTGTTGATATTCCACTTTTTGGATTTAGGTCCTCTGGGGTAGCTATTATGGAGAAATCTGATCTAGCGCCGGGATCTTACTAGGGTTTCTCGATTCTTTATAGGGATCAATTAATCCTTCGTCTGGTACTCTGTGTAAGCTAGACGGTAATATGAGATATGATGGATTGCAACTGTGGCGGGGTCAAAAGCATCAAGGGGGAAAGAACCACCTGATGGGCTGAGTATAATTTCTGATACATGAGTAGGGGAACCGGGAGCAAATAGAGTGTCGATATTCAATGGGCAAACTTGAGCGGTATTCCACGGAATCGGATGGATACCGACACTGTGAATCTGCACCATCTCACCGGAACGAAGCTCCATTGTGAGCCTATGCTAATTGCTTGTGATAATTTAATTTTTCTCATGACTCGACCCCCAGTCGGTTTAGCAATTCATCATGTCCTTCCCTCAAGAAATGTCTACCCTCTCCCCTCTGCTCGAGTATCTCACCTTATCAAAGAAAAGGCCACCACCATATCCCATCCCCCATATATCCCTCGCAGCGATGATCCGGAAGAATGTGTGTGCTCCCCCCTTTCTTCCTCTACCCATCGGATGCCCCCTCGGTATAGAAAAGGAGATACATTTCGCCTATAGCTTCCGCCGGCCACTTCTTTCGATGCACTTAGTGCGAGTACTGGTTTGCTTTTTCCTTTTTTCCCTTCCTTTTCTTCTTCGCACTCTCTCTTTTTCCCCTTTCCCACTCTACATCTTTCTTTCTTCCCTCGGGGGCACCATGGCAATTCTGCCGGCGCCTGCTTGATCACTCGTATGAGCAGGAGGTAGTCAAATACCGTGCACGGATTATCGTTGTCCCTTCTGGATAAAGGTTTCTGCGGCCGGCATGCTTAAATCTGCGGGGTCCGGAAGTGTAACCCATCAGGTGGATCTATTTTCAGTTTGTGGACTCTCTACTCGCGCTTTCTTCTTTCCCAGTTGCCCGAGTCATGGCCGATGACCCTGATATCTGTAATGCATGAGTATATATAGTTGCAAAAAGGCATCTTCTCTCCTTTTTTTTTTTACTAGGTAATACCTTGAAGAACGTACTCGTATCGTGCGTGGCAGATACACTACGGTAATTCGTGCCAGTCAGTGCCGAGGGGTTGGTGGAAGAGGACATAATACCTTTTTTATTTCTCATGATATCTCGTTAACTTAAACGCGAGTTGGACTTTCCCCCCTTACCCTTTTTCACCAGCTAGGCCATTACCGTACACGAAGTCCTATGCGAACCTCACTTTAACCCCCCATATTTCCCAAATACTGGCGTGCAGGTGGTCTTTAACCAAAAGGCCTACTTACCATAAAATCGCCCCAAAAAGAGCCAAAAATAATCATAATAATTCGCGTCTCATGCGTTTGACTTGTTGTTCCGGTAGATTTTTACGATTTCTTGGCATGCATGGGACGGGAGGCCTTTCCATTTATCGGGCTTGGCCAATGCTTGAATACCGAACCCAATTAGGTTTAGCTGAGCGGGAAGACACGCAAAACTGGATAAAACCAAAAAATCATTCCCCCTGTAGCTGGGGGGGTGTGATCACTGTGATGGGTGGGGGATGCTCAGTGCAGCAGGCAGCTCAGACGCCCGGGGATGGCACTGGGGGCTAGTATACCCTAGTAGAAGTACAATTACAGTAACCACCCGGAGATGTTTTTTACTCAACAGAGATTTAAAAAGGATTGGAGCCCTCGATACCGCACTATCGTGGACTATCTTATCTATATAAATTGAGAGATGAAAAAATGGAAAGGAAAAGAAAGGGAGGGACTGCCAATATTCAATATCATATAGACGCAAGGACTCTGATGGTGCTGGGCTCTAGCTAATGCAAGAGGCGAAAAGAACTCTAGGAGGGACGAGTTGGAGGATGTTAGAGCCAACACTCTATATCTTCTATTCGACGACGACTGGGCTTGCGGCGGGGTAGAACAGTCCAATTAGTTACGGAGAGTGCTTCATTGCTAATAGAAGGCCAGCCTGAGCCTATCTAGCTTTCGAAGGGGGGGTGGGGAGGAAGACCTCGACAAGGGGATGGGAAGAGCTATGCGAACGGGCTGAGCATTATCTACAGCTAATAAAAGTCGAGACGTACAAAGGTTGTGCCTATATAGCTAATAATGGAGCTACTAATCATAATTAGAATTCTGTAGCTTTGCGCAGCCAGCGACGATATTACGGTGGGACTATCTTGAATCTTATAGTAGGGTCTCCTAGAGCTTTTTTTACGCAGAGGTAGGATTAAATCGGTCACCAGTTATTATTTTTCCTCCTTCCACTTTTCCCCCCTAAAACTCGAATCCATAGGCAGCATCTATCGAGGAACCGACCCCAAAACTAGCAGCGGCCGCCAAATCCGATGGTATCTCGTACATACAGTTACCGATGGATCAGAAGAGTGGATCTGTTTTGCCAGCTTCTATCATCGGGCCCTGAGGGACTTCCATCGATCCCCGATCCTCCAATCATGAACTCTCACTTTTCCCATCAAAACACTAGATTTCTTCCTTTTGAATTAAATATCATTTTGTGAACAATTCCTCGCTTAAGAGCACCTACATGTGATATCACATTATTATCTTGGGTCGGGAAAGTTCTTTTTTGCCTACGATTCCCATGACACCCATTCCAACCCGCTCAAGCCACATAAAATAAAATGATGAATGAAGGAGGCATGGACCCGAGAAAGAGAGGGAATGAAATAAAATAAATGGGATGGGATGGGACGAAAACAAACAAAAAAAATACATCTGTATTTTGGAGTAAAAGGGTAGATGCTTACATACATCTCGTGACTGACCCCCTGCCCTGTGAATTCCCGCGGGAGGGAGGTGGGAGATAGTAAGGTGGGGGGGGGGGGAGGGGGTTGTGGCAGTATTTCGTTGAGCGAGTGAGAATGAATGTGGGTTGGTGGAGAGGACACACTTTGCTTCGCTGAGATCCTTGTACAATACCGGTAGTCCTTTTTCTCACTCCAAAGTATTCACCTCTTTGATGGTCCTACCGTACTCACTGTGGGTACCCAGGATGTAAATCTGCCGCTGACATCCTCCCGCGTTCTTGGTTGTCCCTTTCCCTTGACTCTTCCTTTTCCTTTCCACCTTCCTTCCCTCTAAGAACTTTTTCTAAAAAAAAAAAGGAACCACTGCTCCCTTTCCCCTTCCGCCATTTATTTTGTCGGGGAAAAAAGGAAGCCACCGCAAATTCAACTACCCGCTCGCAAACAAACGCTCGTCTCTTCACTCGGGTGTTGAATGAGACTGAACAAGAGGGAGGCCGGAGGATAATGACAAACAAGCCCGAGGGTCGTAAAAGGGTGCATCTTGGCAGCGCCCCGACGCATAATATTTGAGGCTCAACATTTCACCCTCACAATAGAAACCCTTTTTTATCCATCCCTCCCCCGCCATAGCTCGCCGGAAGGAGAGCCCTCTCCCAGCTCCTGATCGTCCTCTCCACTCTTTTTTTATAATTAAAAATACGGGGTATATCCATCACGCTCACAACCGCCTCTCTTCCAACTGCACTACATCTCCTTCATCTCATCGGCACACAGAGCTCATCTCACGGAACCCCCCCCCCCCATTTTCGTCCCATCATCATACTTCTGCCAAATCAATTCACTATGGAAGGCTCTTCCAACATGAATGGAGTCAATGACTTTGACGATCTAGACACATGGACACAACAGGTCGAGTACCAGGATATCAAAGCCCAACAGCAATTGACAAAACAGCATTACGGCTCGCCAACGGGCTCACCAACACGCACCCCTCCTGCAGCAGAAGATGTAAAAGCAAGTTTGGCTGCACTGGAAACAGCCCCAGCGCAGGATTTCTCAGAGATGGAAAAGCTATCCAGAGACTACCAACCAGATCTTCAGGTTTGCCGTCTTTGTTTTAGTTTGGGTGGGCTTGGATTGATTGTTTTAGGGTCCACTTGTTGGAGCTGTAAAGTCCAGCAAGGCTTTGGAGGTGGAGTATGCCAGCGCTGATCCAGCCTTTGTGAGAAAGACCGTGGTATGTTTGTTCTTACTGGTTTATTGATTTTGCTAATCCGATAGGCACTTTCTCCTAAATACCCATTTTATCGCACTATACTTGGGGACGGTAACTGTGGATGGAGAGGTATGTGCCTGCATTTTACGGAGCTGCTCCAACTACTCACGTTACCCGCTAACCTATTTGAAGCTGTGGCCTTTGGCTTTTTTGAGCTTCTTTTAAAAACCGGGGATACAAATCACATTGGGATGCAGTATGCTCGTATTGCATCCTTGAACGGCCTGATGATACTTGCTGGTCTCCAACCGTTCATCTACGAGGATTTTGCCGAAGTCACCTTCGAGCTGCTTGGAGCTATCAACTCTCCATCGGCGATTGATACCCCTTGGGATGTTTCCATCATTGCGGAACGGTTCAATAACCCAGAGGTTTCGAACGCCATAATCACCCATTTTAAGGTTGGCATTTCGATCTCATGATACTAGTTGGGCACAGGCTAACAGATATCTTCAGTTCCTTACAAGCTCTTGGATGAAGACTCGTCCGGAGTATTACCAGCCTTTTTTGGATCGGCCTGTCAAAGACTTTTGTGAAGCTCAGATCGAACCCTATGGTATTGAGATCGAGCATGTCGGCCTTATGGCTCTGATTGATTGTTTGGTCCTTCCTGCTGCGTTTGCGGTTGAGGTCTTTTACCTTGACCGCAGCGCTGGTGACGAGGTTAATGTGCACCGCTTTGCAGACCTCGGAGCTGATGGCGGCATTCCAACCCCTCCTGACGCACCAGTGCTGAGGCTTCTTTATAGACCGTAAGTACATTCTTATCATATTAGGATGTTAAGCCATCTGACGAAAGAAGCGGTCATTACGACATTATCTACAAGAAGGGGGATATACCAGAGGCATCGCCCCCTTCAATCCAGGTTTCGTTTCTGTCAAGTTTGCCTGAGCAAACATTTGCCCCCACACCCCTAGGCAGCTTGCTTCATCATATACCTTCCTCCAACATGGATCCCTTCACCATGGAGCCTGGCCCATCGAACTTCCGTCCTTCCATGTTCAACTTACCAGCTTTTCAACCTTCTCCCCTCCAATCTCTACCTTTCCAGACTACCACGTTCCGCAATTCGCCCTTTAACCCATCTCACTTCCAGAGTGAGCATTTCCAACCGGAAATTTATCAACCTCCTACACCTACCTCACTCGGTGGATCTAAACGTAGCTCTTCTGTTGAGAAGTCTTCTGGAGGGGGCTCGAATGAATGGGGTAACGGGCAGTATCCGAAGGATGGATATGCAGGACCAGATCATGAGCACCCACCATATTCTTGATTGTACCCATAGTGATGGTTGCATTGGGGGATCTCTCTGCAACAGTAAATAGATGGCGGGAGACCTGGTTTCTTTTTTTCCTCATCTTTTTTTTTTCTTTCATTAAATTTTACCTCTATCTTTTTTCATATTTTCTTCATTTTCCACGCGCTTTGCCCCCTTGTCTGATATTACTCTTTTCCTCTTCCTTTTTACCGTATTCTGATTCAATCAGCGGGCAGGCGTAATCGTTTTTTTTCTTTTGCGATCCTTAGTGTAACGAGGACCCGCTCCAGGTATTCTATGTTTGCGATAGTTAAATAAGCATTTTCCCCATCTCATTTGCCAAGAATGACGTAGGATCTACGGCAAGGATAGCTCATCTCTCTGCGAGGACTACATTGTGCGGCTAGGCCGTTCGAGCACTTCGACGTGCAAGTGATGGACCTGTTTCGTCATTGTGCTAACTTATATATATCTACTGAACCTACTGAACCTACAGGCTATCTAACCGCCGCTATCATCATTAACAATGTCTGCAGCACGACGTGAGTGCTCCCTACTCACTTTTTTTTTTCATTTTGATTTTTTTTCCATATACATAATTGTTACTCAGCAACTGCCGAATGCTAAGGCTGATTCCGGTTATTGGCTGTTGTGTTGGTATTTCAGGCATAGGATTCACCATCCCTTCGTTGTTCCTCCTTTCGGGAGCCATAGTCCTACTGTTCCTACTACTACTAGGAGGCGCGTATGACAGAACACCACTGAATGAGATATTCTTTCTACAAGCGGACACCGACAACATACCCAACGCACCAAGCGGCGTCTGTCATTGGACGCTCTACAATGTATCTTCCCCCCTTGCTTCCTCGCCTCACCCCCTTCCACCCGTTAGGCACTTTCTAGGTAAAAAGAAAGTTAAAAAAAGTAAAACCTAAGCTAAGCTAATAAATAGTACTGCGAATCCCGCAATGGGAAAAACTACAATTGCCGCCCTAATAACGCTGCATACCCACTCTTACCCCAGAGGAACTTCCGCACGGAGACGAACATCCCCAGAGACTTTATCCGTAACCCCAGGCGGTACTTCTACCTGAGTAGGTTTTTGTACGCCTTTTACGTTATTGACCTGTTCTTTGCGCTATTAGCGCTCTTTGCGGCGCTGCTAGCTACCTGTTTTCGGCTGGCCGGGTACTTGGCTGCTGCGGTGTCTGCGCTTGGACTGCTTTGTATGAGCTTTTCGGCGGCGATAATGACGTTTGTTTTCCCCCAGTCCCTCCCTAGGTTTGCCCCGCTTGAGACTAATCGTGGAGAGGTAGGGGATGTTACGTCCTCGGACAGAGAGCTTTCAGAGATGATGGGAAGTTTGCGCGGGTTGGTGTTAAGGTACTCCTACTCCTCCAATCTTTTAGCATCGACGAGATAGTGACAACCAAATATATTTATATATCAAGGCATTCGCCTTTACATGGACTTGCGTCGCCCTCTTCTTCCTCTCAGCACTAATGCTAGCCCTCGGCCTGCTGAAAAAACGTCGGAACACTGATAGGACGCGCCCCTCCAGAACCCGTTATTCGGGATTAGCATCCCGGATGCGCGGCTCCCGACACTCACCCGTTGACAAGGGATACTCAGAGAAGGAGTACCCCAATGGAACCAGCCGCGGGTACGGAGATGAGCAAAGCTCTTACGAGCGTATGGATGGGAGCGGTACTAGGCCGGGCAATAGAGGGGTCAGCGGAGACTCAAGTGGTCAAAGGAGGCTCAAAGCCGAGTATCCACTAAATGCTCCGCCTACAGATGTTAGGTAGGTAGATGAGTGTTAGTGGTAGATGGGGGGGTAATGTTTAGTTTTACTTGGTGGGGGGAGTGAACCTCCAGCAAGTTTATCTCCTTCCCTGTTGTCCGTGGACAAAAGAGGAGGAGACAAAATTGTAGGACGTTGGTTTCTTAGAGTAGGGTAATTTAGGGGCCGCTGGGATAGGGGTATATATCAATGAGATGTGAGGCTGTGTTTTGGGAATCCTATTTGGTCAGGGTAGCTGATGTAGTTAATATATTGTACCGTCGTCCGTTCGAGTGGGATATTTGAGAAGCAAGATCATTGACAACCACGGCCCCTCAGAGTCCGTAGACCAAATGACCCAAACTCATTACCAATCTTCTCTCTCGTTCCGGGGATGCTGGCACTGACAATACTACCCTCAACTCCAGGAATACCTCCTTATATACCACGCTCATTCTTACCATCACAGCTACGGCAGGCCACTACATCCAGACGTACGCACCGTACGCTCTTAACCTATCAATACATAGACAGCGCAGCTGGATATATTCAAAAAAAAAGCCACCGCATCATCGGATTTTGTAAATGTAGTTGGATGACCAATAGTTAGTACGGTATTAAGTGGGTTTTTGATACTCGGCCAGGTTTGTTATAGCGCCGGGGTGATGCTGTGGTTTTGTCTGGCCTGGTCTGGCACTGTTGCTGATTGTACCGCACAATGTACGAGTACACATTGTCCACCAATTTGCTTACTGGACCCTGAAGAGTTAGCAACAGACCGGTTACTCCTTGCGACCAACATAAGTAAATCTAGGTCTTTCATATTGCTATTGTTATTGGTGGCGGCCCCTCCCATGGGTTAGATTGGGGTGGAGGCTAAATCCCTTGAGAAAATCACCCCTGGAAGTATTCTAGCCTAGCCCAGCCCAGCCAGCTATCACGGACCAAAGGCCTATCGCACCGTACCGCTGATCACCAACCTACAAAGTCTGAGTCCAAATATGTTTCGCATCTTCCCACCCCAGTTAGTAATACTGCCGTTGTGTTATGTCATGCAGGCAGACCGCGTGCACTTCCCTTCCCGATTATTAGAGATTTTGGTTATTTAATATGCCCCATATGGGTTGCTATTATCCCTTAGTCCGTCGGTGCGCCCAAGAAATCGGTGGAATATGTCTTAGTTTGAAACGCCAAGGAACATATTTCCAGTTAAGGAAGGACACTCTCCAAATGCCATTATTCCATTCCCAATTAAGG
>Ga0307513_10002313_pt1 | contig 26576 bp, 33 predicted proteins | sample 15_EM_MG_FD_202174 | JGI IMG/M metagenome (GOLD analysis project Ga0307513, IMG submission 202174) | Populus trichocarpa ectomycorrhiza microbial communities from riparian zone in the Pacific Northwest, United States - 15_EM | ecosystem: Host-associated > Plants > Roots > Unclassified | place...
TCGTTGGCTGAATACGCTGCTGGTGGTTGTAGCGCTCTATTGGGTACGAATGTTGCCGCACAACCCCTCCCGACGAGGTTGACGGTCTCTCATGCTCATCGTCTCCCAGCTCATCCTCCACGTGCGGCTGCAGTGTTGGTAGATGCTTCAGTGCAGACCGCGGGTGTCCCACCACACTCGACATCCCGACTAAAGTGGTAGAGTCCAAGTACGAGACACAAGTGACATTTTCTATGAATTCACAGGAACACTGTCTATCTCTACACTCAGTCCTGCCCTCTTCATCACGGATGTTAATATCCCTCCCGAGTCGTCTACGGACCGTAGAAACCGCAAAAGGTCCTTGGCAATTGCCCATTCCTGCTCCTCGATTGCTCGCGTCAGCAATCGAACAGCATCGTCGTACGTTTCATCCAATTGTTCCATGTTGTGCAGGACGAGCAGATAGGATGCGGCACATGCGAGCCTTTTCGACTCGAGGCAGGTCTATGAAGCGGTCAAGGAGCGGCCTCCATCATAAAGAAGGCACACTCTCACCTCAAAGAGGACCCTGGGACTCCCTACAGCGTCGAAGAGCCTCTGCCACCTTGCCAGCTCCGTTTTCCGAGCGCAGCCAACAACAACATCTAGGCAAGCATCAAAGTGATCCAAGAATTCGATTGTCGTAGGCAGTAGACTCTCAGTTCCCCCTTCTCTATCATCTTCGCTTTCGAGGATGGTATGGAGCAGAATCTCGAGTGCATGCGCGAAGAAGACCAAGTGTTGATAGTGAGAGGCAAACGCGACAGCTTCGGTAACTTGTTTGTGGCCAAGGTGATACCTCAAGACATGCTGAAGGAAGAGGTGCGACTACGAGGGCTGTTAGCCAGATCCAATTCGGAGGCGGAGTTGACGAACACTGGAGGTGAATCGGAACATAGCAAAGGGTAACGATGAGCGTAGTACGTGCTCTTGTTCTGCTCCAATAATGATGCCCTTGTCCATCAATACCGCTACTCGAGAAGGGTCAGAGCGCCGTACGGTTGGTCCACTTGAGAGCTTACACAGCGGATAAAAGTCCAGTGTCATGGATACACTTTCGGGGACAGTTGTTCGTTCTTGCGTCTGGGGCATGTCGATATTGAGCGCATCCAACCAGACGCGAAGAGTTCCCCCATCGTAACCCCACAGAGAGTTCTCAAGGGAGCCAATCCCTCTTAGGTGTATCCAGCAGAACTCGATATGATCCGCTAGAATCTGCATGTCATACTTGAGCTCCTGGGTGCCGCCCTGGTACAACTGTTAGTAAGAGGTCACAGGTCAAGGTCGGGCTGACCTTGCGTGGCCGTAATAGGACTAGTTGACCTCCCACTAGTAGCAGTATCGTTGCTACCAACAGATCCTCCTCCGGATTGCCAAAATCTAGCAATCAATTTAGCCAGTGAAGGCGCAATATTATGCGACTTGCTCTTATGGGAAGAAGGGATCATCCAACTCATACAACGCACCAAGCCAGGCGCAGCAACCACACCTTCGAAGGAAATGCTCCCGCACATATGCAATTTGATGGTTTCGGCTGTTGGAATGACCAAGAAATGGTAGAGCGAGTTGTCCGCCGTATAAACAAGAAGAGAGTTGTCTACAAGCGATAGGAGGACCACAGCTGACGGGAAGACCTCGGTGTGAAGGACATTCTGCACGGATAACTCCAAATCACGCGAGTACAAGCGGACCTGTTAGTAATTAGCCCCATATCCCCCATTGGAGTAGCTATAAATTCACCTGAAAAGTCCTGGAAGCCTCTACTCCTACGATCAAGACATGATGAAACCAAATCATGCCACCACGGACAATAAAACTTTGCTCCACTGCTGGGTCATTGAACAACTTCCAGCGTCCAGATGCTGTGCTATAATGTATTAGGCCCCTCCTGCCAGCTACAGCTACTAGCCTGCCGTCGTTGCTGATCGTAGCGTGCCGCATGGGCCAATTTGTCGCCATGTACGCAAGCGGGGTCTTGATATGCTGCCAAACATCTGATTCAGGATTGATCACAGACATGTCCGGTTGGTCGGCGCCGCGGTAGATTAGGACATGGTCATCCATTTGGAGGAAAGCATAGCGGGTGTTATCCTGGAAAGATTATATTGGTGGTAGCGGATCAGATGAGGTACGACATACTGGTGTTTGTTGACTTGTGATGGCACTTTTGGCGAAAGGAAGAACGAATAGCTGCGCTTTGGGTCTTGGTGGCCCGGCCTGCGATGCGAGCAAATAGAGTTCGAAATTTCCAGGGCCCCAAAACTGCTAAGGCTCAATATGCGGACTCAAAGAGGTAATAAGAGCGTACCAAACCTCTAACACCGAGCATATACGCATCCTGAAAGCTAAAAATAGCTTCTTTAGTGAGCTGAACTTCAAAGACAAGGGAAAAGCGTCACCTAGGTGACACGTGCTCCATAGTACCCACAGTAGACATCAAGAACCGTCCTCCAACACTTATGACAGCCCATCCGTGTTCCCATCCAATCGCCACAGCGTATCCATCCGACGTCCATTCTATCGCCGTGACGCCGCCGGTCTTGCCTCGAGCCATGACGTCTGGCACTACAAGATGTTGTTGCCGATCCGGAGGCTTTCCGTGCAATGGAAAGTTGGACAGTCGTACTGCTCCGTCCTCCAGACCAATAGCGATAATTGAGAACTTGACGTTGATGGCCATGCACACGGCCTTCGATACCAATTCTCCCCCTGTAGTTGGTTTCTGTAGTGGGTGGATGCATGTGCCGGACCATTGCCCCTCGGCCTCCTCTGATTCCGAGATGCTCGGTGTGGCGTGGCTGTTCAGGTCCTCGGAGAGCGTTTTTTGTTCATGGAAACGGACGAGATAAGCTTTACCGTCGCTCGTCACCCACCCTTCAACCGCACTTCCTCGAGCGTGATAAATGTAATTCAGGTTCACTGGTACTGTTAGTTGGGGCATTCGTGGGTAGATGTTGGCTGACCTTCATCTCCTTCTAGCCAAGGTAGTGTAGTACCATTGAGGAGCCAAGTTTCATGTCCCAACCAATGACCCGATGCTGCTTCGGAGCCTGGCCATGGTATTCTCTGCACCGCCGAAGGATTCGTCGTTGAGAACAGGAGGTGTGTCATTCGGGGAGATATACTGCCCTTGGTTGGTACAACAGCTCCAGTGATTGAAATATTGCTTACCATTGAAGTTGACCATCGATTTGGATGACGCCCTCCAGTTTGAGGCTTACGCCATGCTGAGCAGTACCCTCTCCGGACCCAGGAAGAAACCGGCGTTGTATATCAGGGCTCAGCCCTTCTGTTGAGTTCGATTCTTGGTCGGGAGTATGAATTACAGAGACTAGCACGATGTGTGACGCCGCCGTCTGTACGTCATAGTGTCACTTTCGCTCTCATTTCTGTAGTGCATACCCACCCTTATGATAAGACGATGACCGTCGTTAGACCACCGCACGTCGACATTTTCGCCATGCAATTCGACTGACACCGCGGTGCGGGCCAGAAGAGCCAGCTGTGTTGGCGGCTAGAAGAATGCCTTAAGGACCCGTCTTAGAGGTATCCGTGCTGGAGCAACGCATGACTTACTCGTAAACGCCATACCGAGACAGCGCGGGCAGTAAGCGTGCAGAAGAGCGACCGACGACTATTGATTGCAACGGCGAGCAGAGGTCCTTCTGGGAGGTTGGGTCCTGGTGCTGCAGAAGCCAGAGCACGAGCTGCACCACTTGCGAAATACATGGGACTGGTTGAGTTCAACAACTTGATGCTGACCCTGTCCGTCGATCGCGTGAAAGTCGACCCAATGACGCTGTCGGTAAATCCAGACACGTTTAGAATAGCCAGCTCCACAATTCCGGGTGCGGGGCTCAGCTGTTACGCGACCAGAGACCTATCCACTTCGACCAATGTCCTTGATATCCAATGCAGCCCCATCGCAGGTGTCATTTGCCAACCTTTCCGCAAGGAAGTGTGTGCTTGGTGTTTCTCGTACCATCGAGGAAATATTCTGAAGTACAAGCTCGAGATTGGAGGTAGAAATAATCGTGGTGTGGCATGGTTCTGCCAAACACCCTGCATGGAAGCCTGGAGGGATGAAATGACAGAGGAAGGTGTCAGGGCAATCACTGCTGCTGAGGGGGCTTTGACACGCCTCCATCTAACAGCCCCAGGAGGAGACGAAGATTCACCGTGTTCGGCGAATGATATTGGTTCAGCATGGGAGGAAGCCTTATCAATCTCAGAGGAGGTCCTCAAGGACAGGAAACGAAGGCCACAGGCTCGCTTCGTCCTGCGACCTGCTTGCTTTGACATCGATGACTTCTGCTTCATCCTTCGGGGGCTCATCTGCTTTCGTCGTAATAAAGAGGCTATATCTGAAGTCCTACAGCTTGGACTTAGCTGGTCTCCGTATCTTACCTCAAGATCAAGGTTGTCCCAGCATATCGATATTCTCTATTTCTTGACATCAGCCCTGCCCCTCGACTCTCCCGTCCTCGCCTGTGTAACACCATACTGTATCACCACTCTAATTACTCGGGATTCCGGGAACTCATTCGGGATATGGGATCTTCAGTTGGCAGGACAAGAACTATTCGGATACGCTATGTACCCTCCTGCGAGCTACTTCAACCATTCCTGCTCACCGAACCTACAAAAGAGGAGAATCGGTAGGTTCTACGAATTCTTTACCTGTCGCGAAGTAGCAGAAGGAGAGGAGCTCTGCATAAGTTATTTGGGAGGGGCGGAAAGGGAGTTGAATAAACAGGCACGGCAGAAGAGGCTAAAGGAAGGGTGGTTCTTCGATTGCTCCTGTAGTAGGTGCCGAGCGCATGAAATGTAACTATTCCTTGGTGATGTGCATCTCGTACTCCACCAAGTCCAATCGTCAGTTTGATAATCTACAACGTGACGCTCAGCAATCATGGGTATCCTCGAGAAGGTTGGCTGTATGCCCTTTGCTGTGCTACTAAACTCTTAACGCGTCGGTGCGCGCAGATCAAAGCCATCGAAGGCGAGTACTCCCAAAGAGGTCTCGAAAGCATGAAATCAAGAATCTGAACGTCATTATTGATTAGAGGAGATGGCAAGGAGTAAGTTATGCTCTTCAAATGTCTATTATCTGTTATCCTGATACCAACTTGCAGCCCAGAAAAACAAGGTCTGGCAAACAATCCTCTGCTCTGCGATCAGTCGTGCTTAGTTTCAATATAGGCAACGGAGTACCACCTTGGTCTTCTGAAAGCGAAGCTTGCTAAGTATAGGGCGCAACTGCTTGAACCAACAGCAAAGTCGGGTGGTGGCGGATCAGGCCGGTCTCGGTTCTCTCTACACCCGTACAATAGCTCAAGAGGTCTCTCCAGGCTTCGATGTCCAGAAATCGGGTGATGCACGAGTCGTAATGATAGGTGCGGTCCTACCTACCCTACCCCATAACAACGCTGAATGTATCATAGGGTTCCCATCTGTCGGAAAATCTACACGTAAGGAGCGAGCTAGAATAACCTATTAATAATTCATCCCTCTAGTCTTATCAAAGGTCACAAATACAGCAAGCGAAGCTGCGGCGTACGAATTCACTACCTTAACCGCAATCCCAGGTGTACTGGAATATAAGGGTAACGTGCTATCTACTCAGGTGAATGTCCTGTTGAGAGGTGGAGTAACAGGTGTACGCATTCAGTTACTCGATCTTCCAGGTATCGTTGAGGGCGCGGCTCAGGGGCGAGGAAGAGGGCGACAAGTTGTTGCAGGTAGGGAATGTCTGATCTGTAATATCTGCGTAACCCTGAGCGTTATGAAGTGGCCAAGACTGCCGACCTTATTCTCATAATACTGGATGCCACCAAGTCCGTGGAGCAGCGACGGCTTCTGGAGGTGGAGCTTGATGCAGTCGGAATACGTCTCAACAAGGCTAAGCCAGACGGTTGGTATACGCTTGCAGGTTGTCCAGACTGAATCCTCATTGAAACAGTCGTTTTCAAGCAGAAATCCGCCGGGGGAGTGAGTGGTCGACACCATTTAATTACATGTAGCTGATCGACCTTGCAGATCACAGTACATTGATACATCTTCAACCGCCTCACTTGCTAAAAAATGATTAGATCAATGCCACAGTCAAGCTCACGAAGATCGACGAGAAAGTTATTCGGACCATCCTTCAAGGGTACAAGATCCACAATTGCGACGTGATGATCCGAGAAGATGTTAGTCTAACACATGATAGTAGCTTTTTCCTCACATCCTGCAGATCACTGTTGACGAATTCATCGACGTCCTAATTGGCACAAGGAAATACACCCCGGCTATATCAGTCTACAATAAGATCGATGCCATTAGTTTAGAGCAACTTGACAAGTACGCCCGGCAGGACCATGCAGTGGTCATCAGCTGTGAACTTGGTCTCAAGTCAGTGCCTATCACTTTATCTCATCTTCAGAAGTCATCAATGGTTCCGTACAGTCTTGACTACTTGGTCGAGCAAATTTGGGAGGTACGTCTCAAGGCTCGCGCTTCTGGGAGAAGAGTGACACTCTTGAATATAGAACCTTGGGCTGGTGAAAGTATACACCAAGAAACGAGGGCATCATCCTGACCTTACAGATCCAATTTGCCTGCGACGAGGAGCCACAATCGAGGTCGGTAGACCACAACCATATAGGAGACACCTTGTACTAACTCTGAAGTAGCACGTATGTCATGGCATCCATCGGAGTCTCGCATCCAACTTCAAGTACGCGCTTGTCTGGTAAGATCGCTCTTTAGACCCCAAGAGCTCGATTAACTATCCTCTTAGGGTACGTATCAGGCCAGGTGCTTGAAGGTGTGGCTGAAACCCTCCCAGGGTCGTTCATCCAAGTTTGCACCGCATGCGCAGAAGGTCGGCCTCAACCATCAGGTAAAGAAATGTCGTTGAGGGTAATCCTGTAGTGGTTCTGACATGTTTTAAGGTGGCAGACGAGGATGTCGTGAGCAGTACGTATTTCGAGTTTTCGCTGTACAATGGGTGCCGACGTTGTTCGCAGTCTTTACGAAGTAGGGCTACTGCCTCAGGAGGACCAGGAGGAGTGGTGTATGTATAGCCCATGCTTGGAAGCGGGCCTCGGGTCCCTAACTGAATGCGCGCCACCACCGCGGCTGGGTTTGCCGTGTCGGTCTTGTGAGTGAGAAGAAACGAGCTCGGTTGCTTGACAGATGCCGGACAAAACGGCCATTGTTCTCAAACCCTACCATATGCGGAAAAGAAAGGTGACAGTTTCCCCATGAGGCGTGAGGAGTGAGGCTGGTAAATTAGATGGTTCGACTGTATTGGACGGTATAAAAACGACGAGCAACGCCCCATGTGCCTCTCCACAACGATCCTCTTCCCCTTTTCCTCTCCCTTCACGCCCCCCACCGACCCTCCGTCGCTGTCGCCCGCGCTAGCAACGCGGCCTTCTCACCTTCTCCGCTCTTCTTTACGACCTCACCTTGCACATCTCCTCGCTCAGACGACGACGATACGAACCATCTTTTCCCCTTTAAGTTTAGCCCAATATGCTCCCTTGGAAAGCCTGGCGATTCATCGGCCTTAATGTTGTCCGGGCATTATCTCTCATTGCTCTTCTCCTCGTCTTCGTCTCCAATGTCCTCGTTATGGTCCACGATGTCCGTCGCACCGCCACCGCCTGTCCAGACAAACCGCTAACGTGCAGCCAATTTCCAGGTCAACGCCGTCAGGTCATCGGGTTCGAACGTTCATGTTAATGTTACGACTGGTACGAACACCACTCATGCCGACGAGGATCTAGTCGATTGCGAATATTTCGAGTGCGTCCTTATCCTAAGCGCCGGACTTAACTCATGTTTGCGGTTTGCGGAACAGGGGTTCAACCGTCCCCAATACCCCTGCTGGACCCTTCTGGGCGGTCCTCAACCGCATCCTCATCCTCATCCAAGTCATCCTTCTCATCTTCAGCGAAATCGGCTGGCCAAATGCTTTCTTCACACGTTTCCTTCCTTTCCTCAGTAATGAACACGGTGTGGGTGCCATTGGCGTGTTAGAGTGCCTTATTGGTGCTCAGGTCAACAGCCACGTTATTGCCGACTTCCCTATGGTCGCTGCGTTCTTGCTCTTCTCGATCGGTTGCTTGAACCTCATTTTGGTATGAATTCTCCGTATCATCCAATTTTTAGAGGTTTGACGACCTTTTGAAGGCTCTGATATTTGGCAAGGCCGCTAAGTCTCATCGCTCAATCTTGTCCTGGCGCGAACGCGCCATCTTACCCAAGACTAGCGCCGACTTGGCAAGGGCGGCGAGTCAGAAGTCTCACAGCTCTCCGGCGTGGACTGCGGATTCTTCCATCTTCAACGAGAAGCCCAATGATCGTCCCATCGACGGGCACGGCAGCGTCAGTCCTCCCCGTTATGGCTATACGTATGGGTTTGGTAAGCAGGGAGAGAAGCAGGCTGCACAGGATGGCTTTTTCCTCAACAAGCCGGTTCATGCCCGCTCGAATTCAGGTGGATCGGGTGGCCGCAATTCCCATGTAAGGCGCATTTAAGTCTGGTAGTTCACTTGTCAGTACTCCATCGATCTGACGGTAGCCTATCGAGCAACCACGAACCTCCCCTCATGCCTCGCTCATCCCACCCACTCCCCATTATACCGTGTCTCATGATTAGCTATACACCCTCCTTCAGTTTGTAATGCGTAGGTAACATTTTCCAGGGCCTGGTCGGTGGTCCCATGCGTGTATCCATAGAGTTCAAATACGATTGTGTCTTACATAATTATTCCTGCTGCTGCTGGAAATCCCATGCTGACGTCAAGGAGGTTTGTTGTGTGCTTTTCCAGTTGGACCCCTCCTCGTCGAGCACAATGTCTGCTCCCCAGCCGCCGCCGCTACAGAATACGGTTCCTGGCACGGCGGTTGACACGTCGCCGAGCACACTCCATTCCCGTGCGCCTACAGACGAGGACGACAGTCGGCTCTCCGGCAGCGTTGTGCAGCGGGCCGTGGATAAGATTCAACGCGGGACCTCGCTCGTGAAACGCTCTGGTCATAAGAAGCTGCTAAGCTTGTCGAAAAAGAACAAGCCCCAGGATGGTAAGAACAACCAGAGCGCCTCTTTGCAGTGGCAATCGGGGGGAGCTCACGCGTCGTCTGGAAAGATAATGAAGGGTCTTCACAAGCGCAGAAGATGGGGTCGTCCACAGAGGTCGAATCCCCGTTTATGCAGCCCGACGACTCGCCACCATCCGCGCGTCCGTCTCTTGCGGATAGCTTTCGTGGAGACGGCTCGGTCCGTGGACAATCAAACTCACTATGTACACCGCGTACTAACCGTATATTGCAGCTTCGAGTCGGGACGCAATCACTCATCCAGGCGCTGCAAGTCATGGGTCCATGGTTAGAGGAACACGGAGAGAGCAAATCGGATAGCGACGACGAAGACTCGGAACACCCTTGTATGTACTACATCCGTCTGGTATGCACAGTCGCTTATGTCTCCTATTGCAGCCTTCACTCTTTCTTCATCGATCCACACCATTCACCGCCCTGTTGCACGTATTCGGAAGCGCGAGCAGTCCCTAGCTGCGCAAGGAAAGCCCGAGCCATTTATACCAGAAGAGGCTGGCTCAGACGAAGGAGAGAGTGACGAAGAGGAGGAGGATTTCGACCGAGATGCGTCAATACCTGGTTCGCGGCCTCGGCCGAGCGACTTGGCGCAGCCTTTACATCACAGTATCGCCCTCTCTGAAGGGAGTGTTCCCACTCCGAGAGGTATCCTCAGCCGTACTGCAAGTCTTTCAACCGTCCGAATCCAGCGGCGGACCAGGCTCGCGGAGAAGTTGAAAGAGGTCTTTGAGGTACCAGGCATCCAAGAAGTGATAAGTGGTCCGTTGTCTGTACTGAAACGTCCCTGCTACGACTCACTGAGGTTCCAGAAATGCCGTGTTGGCTATTGCGCTCCGTCCGTGAGCAGGTTTCAACGTCTTATTACCATCGAGCTCATACACGCACCCATATAGTATTGCAAGGGTATATGTACCTCACCAACTCGCACATCTGCTTCTTTGCACACATGCCGTCGCGAGAGGTTAGTGTCGTGGCTTCCTGTCCATTCCATCTAACTCGGCAGCAGGACCAGACACTAAAGTCAGGCAGCCTGAGCAAAAAAGCGCATCGGACACCACGTTGGACAAAGCATTGGTTCGTATTAAAGAACGACGCCGTGACATGGTACCAATCTTCCACGGTATGATGCTAGAAGTGGCCTTCGCACGTTCACTGAACACTTCATTAGGACAAATACTTTCCTCATGGTGTCATCAATCTCCGATATGCCATATCATGCGACCCCCACGGAGAGAAAGGCTTTAGACTACGGACCCATGACCGAACAGTCTCTTTAGAAGCGGACTCTGTACCAAGTCGCGAGGAGTGGGTGAAGGCCATTCGCAAGGTCATTTTCAAGGCGCAAAACTTGGGGGAAAGCGTCAAGGTTCGCGCGGACTTTCACAGCCGACAGCTGGGATGCTGACGCTGCCGTAGATTGCCATCCCATATTCAGCCGTCTTTGAAGTCAGCCGATCCACAGCGGTGCATTTCAGCGATACAATCGAAGTCAAGGTCGTGGATAAAGACGACGACTTCTTGGTCGATTCATACTTCTTCGCTTACTTCCACAACATTTCCCATGCCTTGGAGGAGATTCTCTCTGCTTGGCAGGGAGCCCGAACTAGTCCCCATCCCCCCTCCGAAACCATACGCGATACGACTTCCCATCGTGCAGCTACTGCCCCTCCCTCTGCAACAGCGTCGTCCGCACATACCCCTGTGCCTACCGAAGGCTCTCCTGCGAGCACATCACCTCGTCTCTCCAATCCCGGCAACCGACTCTCCGCCTTGCTCAGGCCCTTCTCCACTTCCTCCTCTTCTCAAAGCAGCCAGAGCAGTCAAGTCACAGTACCCGCGCAATGCACGCGTAGCTCCTCAGAGATTCCTGGTGCGAACATCAAAGTCCCTTCGCCTCCTCCAGACCATACCTACCCACCGTCCAACGCCCAGCAGCCGTTTCATGGTGGTGAGTCGGGTGGCATAAAGTACTCGTGGAATGTTCCCGTGCCGAGTTGGTTGAGGGATCAGTCCCGAAGACTGTTTGCCATGGGGGCTGGAGCGGATGAGGGACAGTCGGAGGTGCCTGGGATATACACTTCCATATCACCATCTAGTAGCGAGCACAACGAGCTTGGGTTTTCCATTCTCGATGGTGTCGAGTCTGGCACCGCTGACCCAGTTGCGATCGAGAAGTTCCGGACTACATTCGCTTTAGACGAGAAGGAGACTCTCATCGCGGGTATGTCTTTTCCAACAAACACCATGCTTAGTCCCTTAACTTTGTTCCTGCACAGAATTTCCGGGATATCTATTCCGCGTCCTGCCCGTCTTTGGTAAGGTGGACATCTCGACAAATTACTTTTGCTTCAGGTCCTCTCATCCCCTTACCAAAACGAGGGTGGGTACTCAGTGAAATGCCCCATGCTCTTTGCTGACCGATCTGAAGGTGATGATTCCTCTGCGAGACATCCTTGCGACAGAGAAGCAAAAGGCGTTTCGTTTCGGTCACCATGGTCTCGTCGTCATTATAAAGGGTCACGAAGAGCTCTTTTTTGAATTTAATTCGCTGGATCGCCGAAATGCCGTCGCCCAAATCGTTGAAAATCTCTTAGAAGAGCTACAGGAGAAACGGGACCATAACAAGACCCACTCGGTCTGCCAAGAGAAGAGCGATGCTCTCATACTACAGACTCTCGAGCCTGTGGGCTTTGTCAGCGATTCCGACCCTGGACCTCCAACCGACGCGATGTCCGACTCATTACCAGCTATCATGTTTACTTCCTCTTCTTCCACCTTCCTCACTTTCAAACCTCCTGAACCACTTCATTTCACTTGCTTGACCATTGGGTCACGAGGAGATGTGCAACCATATATCGCGTTATGTAAAGGGCTCAAGGCTGATGGACACCGTGTTCGCATCGCAACTCATTTAGAATTTAAGGATTGGATTGAGGGGGTGAGTTTACAGTTTCGTCGTTGGTTTTAGCTTTATCTGGCTTGACAGCATGGGATCGAATTTGGCTATGTGGGTGGTGACCCGGCAGAACTCATGCGCATTTGCGTTGAGAATGGGACGTTTACCGTGTCCTTTCTACGTGAGGGGCTCACAAAGGTATGTGAAACAACACTGTTTAGAAGAACTTCACTCTCATCCGCGCCATCCAGTTCCGCGGTTGGCTCGACGACCTGCTCAAGACCTCTTTGGATGCATGTAAAGGTACAGATGTGCTTATTGAGAGTCCAAGTGCGATGGGCGGTATCCACATTGCGGAAGCATTGCGGATACCTTATTATCGAGCATTTACAATGCCCTGGACTCGTACCCGTGCCTATCCGCATGCCTTCGTAGTCCCGGACACCAAGGCGAGTATTTCCAATCGCTTTATGGGCTGGTATTGATATCTTCTGGGGCAGATGGGAGGAAGTTATAACTATTTAGTACGTGGTTGGAATATTCTTCAACTCTCGTGTCTAATAAAACATATATAGACCTACGTGATGTTCGATCAGGTTTTCTGGCGATCGATATCGGGCCAGATAAATCGATGGCGAAGGCAAACACTGAGGCTCGAACCGACTAACCTCGACAAGCTCGAGCAGCACAAGGTACCTTTCTTGTATAACTTCAGTCCGACCGTAGTCCCTCCACCTTTGGATTGGTACGAGTGGATTCGGATCACAGGATATTGGTACTTAGACGACCCCGACGACTCGGAGGCCAAGAAATGGGAACCACCTTCAGGTCTGGTCGAGTTCATTGAGAATGCCCATGCCAATGGCAAGAAAGTGGTCTATATCGGTTTCGGGAGCATTGTAGTTTCCGACCCTGATGCCATGACACAATGCATCATTGACTCTGTCCTTGAAAGCGGGGTCTATGCCATCATGTCAAAGGGCTGGTCGGATCGTCTCTCTACTAAGAAGGAAGACGTTGAAGCCCAGAAGGCAGTCCCGCCACTCCCTCCACAAATTTACAACATCGGGTCTGTTCCGCATGACTGGCTATTCAAGCGGATCGATGCGGCGTGCCATCATGGAGGGGCTGGAACAGTGGGTGCAAGCCTGGGTGGTGAGTTGACTGAAGTGTTATTGGTTTAACTCGGCCTTACCATCTTCCTCTAGCTGGCATTCCGACCATCATCAGGCCCTTCTTTGGCGATCAGTTCTTCTGGGCAGACCGTGTGGAGGCTCTAGGGATTGGTTCCGGTGTTCGCAAGATGACAGTGGATCAACTGTCGGCTGCTCTGGTAAATGCGACCACCGACCTTAAACAAATTGCTCGCGCGAAAGCTATAGGGAAGGCGATGCAGTCGGTTCGTCCTCGACCTTTTGTTATGCCCACTTGTTCTGATCAGTCCCACAGGAGAATGGAGTAAGAACTGCAGTAGAGGCGATATATAGGGATTTAGAATACGCAAGATCCATAATCAAACAACCACCCCAGCATCAGGAAGCTTACGGTGCAGCTAGTGAAGATTGGAGCGTCATTTCTGGCGACGAAGGCGCGGACAAGGAAGAATCCACGTCAAGATCTCCCCTTCGGAGAGTCATCGGCCTGGACACCTGGGGTTTCAACGCCTTACCAAGCAAGGGCGGACTTCTCCCCTCTGTGTGGCATTGAAGAGTTTGTTTTGGTGTTTAGCATTTTTATCTTGCGTCTTGGATTTACGTCTCATACCATTTGCCTCTTTTTGCAACGCACAACCCCAATAATTTCAATCGCTGATGTAAGCCGCACAAACCCTAATAGACCCATACTCTTTACAGTTTTCATGAAATTCGTTCGCCCCAACCTCCTCAACTTCACCTTTTCTCCTTCCGTTTCAGACACTCTAAGAACGAACAGCCGCGTCGTGCTTTGCCACCCGTACCGTCATCCTCTCTGGTATCCTGAGGCATCACGCTTTCTATAGAACGTGTACTGGAACTGCGTCAGTTCCCCCCCCCCAGATCCACTCCTGAAGGATGTGTGATTCCATTTGCGGTGCAGAAGCCTGCATCGAGCTCCGGGCAGCCCGCGTCGCTCTTAACCGTCTCCATTTCCACGATGGCACCCGTAACCATCGACTGGACGAAGATCGATAACCCTCAGTACGTCCTTGAAAGATTCCCGAGTCGTCGCAGCGTCGTATACGGAACCAAAGGCATGGTCGCGTGTTCGCAAGTGAGAACGTTCCGCGATTCTTGAAAGGTTCTGCGAGATTCACAATATGTTGAAGCCTCTTGCTTGTCAAGCTGGCCTTGAGATTCTCAATCGCGGTGGGAATGCGAGTGAGCTTGATGCCTGTCCCCCGCATGAGAGTGCGACTGAATCCTGTTCGCAGTGGATGCTGCTGTTGCTGTTTCTGTTGCTCTGAATGTTACAGAGCCTAGTTGTTGTGGCGTCGGGGGATAAGTCCATGATCGGTTCTCGAGAAATGTTCTTCGCCTTGACTCCGAGCCAGCACAGATGCGTTTGCATTATTCTATAACGCTCAGGAAAAGAAAGTTTACGGACTCAATGGGTCTGGACGTGCCCCGAAGAATCTCAGTATAAGTCACATTCGAGCCAGAGGGATAAAAGGAGACAGTATCCCTTTGACGGATCTTAATTCCGTAACCGTACCTGGTAGTTCCTATTATCCTTATTAAAGTGCGCCAAATTCACCTTCCTTCTAGGCGCCGCGGCAGCATGGGTCGACTCCATCGAGAAGTTCGGCTCCGGAAAGCTTTCACGAGTTGAGATATTCGGACCTGCGATTTGTCTGGCGGAAGATGGTGTCCCCGTCTCTGAAATACATAGCATCGCTGTACGGTTCTGGATCGTCGTGGTTGCTCCACTCGGAACTCATTTAAACCCACTAGTGGCAACGATCGGAGGCTCTTATCAAGCATGCCTCACCAAACGGAGATGCCATGCTACTCGATGGACGGGCCCCACTCCCTGGAGAGGTCATGAAGTTCCCTGAGCTCGCCGCTACTTTTAGGTCTATTGCCAAGGATGGCAAAGACGGATTCTACAAGGGGAGAATTGCGCAGGTAAGGTTCTTTGGTCAATTTTACATGATTTCTGACAGCCCAGGTAAGGCGATCGTCGACCTAGTCAAGGCCAAAGGAGGAGTCATGGAAATGGAAGATCTCGCCTCCCACGAGTCTACTCTTGTGACCCCGATCAAGTACACTTATGGTGGGGAGGTGACCGTATATGAAGTACGTGTTCAATAGGGTCCTAAGGAACAGCGTTTGTTCTACAGGCTGATGGATTTAGTGCCCGCCGAACGGCCAAGGGATCACCGCCTTACTAGCACTTGGAATTCTGGAAGCCGCTCAGGAAGCGGGGATTATCCCAAATATTTTGGGAATGGAGCATAATTCAGTCGCATATCTTCACGCGCTCATCGAAGCTCTGCGGTACGCCTTTCTTCGCACTTTCGGACGCCATATCTGAATACGTACATTATAGATTGGCCTTCGCTGGTATGTCCGACAGCAGCCCTCCACTAGTGCTTGCTTGACTTGTCTGCCTGTCTACAGATAGTCGCTACTTCGTGACAGACCCAGAGAAATCTGACATCCCTGTGGAAGCCCTGCTCAACAAGGTCAGGACAATGCTCGCTTAAAGATTCTACTCAAATTTATTCAGGAATACTTAACGAGTCGTGCCAAACTTATGAATCCGGCAGCCGCTATTGCTGACGTGCACCATGTAGGCGTATACCGCCTTCAATGGGTCATGACTGGAACTCAAACTTTTTTAGGGAACCCCGCAAAACTCGTCTGACACGGTTTACTTCTCAGGTATGTGTTTTGTCAGCGCCTCAGTGAACCCACCAGTTCTGATTCATGTTAGTTACGGATCAATGGGGGAACGCGGCGAGCTACATCCAGTCCAATTACGCCGGTTTCGGAACCGGAGGCAAGCAAGCAATTGCCTCGCAGGCGACCGAGTGATGACAGACACTTTTAGCTATCCCAAAAGGTTGTGGGTTCACTCTGCAGAACCGTGGCTCGGGTTTCAGCCTCAATGATGAGCACCCAAACGCGTTAGGGGTATGTGCTTGAATCGGCGCCCAGGAGCAAAATTCTTATTACCCCACAGGGAGGCAAGAGGCCATACCATACTATAATACCAGCACTTGCTACAAGGGGAGATGACCTATTCTTAACTTACGGTGTTATGGGTGGCTTCGTGAGTGTAAATACAGTGTAGGTCGGCCTACTAATCGAAAAACAGATGCAACCGCAAGGGCATGTTCAAGTGCTCTTAAATATCCTGCGCGGGTGGTCTCCGCAAGACGCTCTGGATGCCCCTAGGTTTTGTATCAGCGCGGGCCTTCCAGATGCCCCGATTAACAATGCACATAATGCCGGAGATATTAACAGTGAAGTTTACTTTGAGCCAGGAATACCTGAGGAAGTGGTGTCCAAACTTCGAGGTGTGTCCAACTGTACCCTGCTGTCCGGACATTGCTCATCTTCACGATACAGAGATGGGGCATGACGCAAAGCAAGTCAAAGGTATAGGTAGGAGCATGATGGGTCGGGGCCAAGTAATTCAGAAACTCAAATATGCGCGATTAGTCTGGGCGGCCGGCTCCGATTTACGAGCGGACGGTCACGCAGTGGCGCAAATTTAATGTCTTCTTACTTTGTACTCAAATTTAAGATGGTTTCGGTGTTTCTCTGGTTATAATCCCGGATACTCCTTGGACCTAGTGACTCACATCCAAGTTTTGCAGCCCGATGCCGACCTGGTGTCATCTAAAGCGCTAAATGTACTTGATAGCCATTTTTCTTCATGTGAATCTTCACGCAACTATAAGTCATTCGATGTTCTGTTGGCTCATACCCAAGAGGAAGCCAAGGTGCTTCGACAAGATGTAATTTTGCAATCAAAATGTATGCATAACTGAGCAAGACATTAGTTAGGACGCTCTACCGAAGCACTCGACGCACAAATGCAATCTGCGTCAGCACGGCTCCAACAACTCCTTTCGTCGGCGCAAGGCGTCGCCATTGCACGTTACGTTTTGACAGACGAATTGCGAGTTAATCTCGTCGTCCAACCATGGCGTTGACGAGTCCATGTTACTGGAGGATTTGGAGACGTTGCAGAGGAGTTTGCAAGAGACGGAAAGCGTACGGTCATACGTCAAGGTCATTCCACCTTCACCGGGAGGCACGCCTGAGAGGGTGGACCGCAATCAAGTATTGCTAATTGCGTGCATGAGTTGGGGTAGTTTAATGAGTCTCGAATGGAGTCGTTTACCTCTCTGCTGGGCTGCTTTGAGGGCTGCAGCCTCGTCCTTCTGCTCCTACTTGAAGGCAGCGTCCTCCTCGCTAACCTCCTTCTTTTCCTTCATCGAACGTGAGTCGTCTACCACTCATGGCGTCCTCTACCTGTTGTACAACATGCGGATGCAGGAGGAGATGGAAAGAGGAGTGTGTGTATCAACTTCAGGCGGCCTGTGGAAGATGAAAGAGTCTCTGTGCTACTTGCGGGTCTCCGAAAGAACCCGGCCCCATCGGTGGGAAACTCGTGACTGCCAATGTCCTGAAGACTCGGACAAAAGGATGGTCATTCCCTCACGAGCCAGTCGATTGGTGTCTCATTGGGTTCAGATGGAAGCATCCAGCTGGGAGCAAGGTCTTTTGAAGGGATGGCGTCATATCAAGAAATGCATCGACTTCATCTGGAAGTTTCTGCCTGAAGCTTGAGCCCCCGTGTATTAAATTTGAGTGAGGAGAAATATTTGTGAGATTGTCGAATTGGTGTGGAGGTATCTCGTTTTTCATAGGAGGTGATATGTTTGTTGTGGGAAACAGTTGCGCTGCGCTCCATACATCTCCATTTCAAGAGCTAGATGATGGGGTTCATCCCCTGCATTTGCACCTTAGTTGACTCTGGAATGTGGAAGGTTGTGCTTACCCGGAGCACCACTTTCACTGAAATGCTCATCTCCTTTAAGGTCTTCCATGGCGTTCACTGCCAGCTCCAGCAATCGGGGGGCTTCTAATATGCAAGGAACCTTCAATCATTGGTATATCACCTTAGGATTCGGAGTTGAGGAGGGAAAGATGGGAAGTTGCCTAAGTCTGCAAAATCGAATGTGTTAGTACCGAGGTGTTGTGGCTGCAATGCACGGGTGGAAGCAACGAGGCTAAAAGAACGTGTATGATAGGAGGCGGGGAAAAGGAGAGTGGTCGAACCTCCAGCCGTATCAGTAGTGGAGTGTACAACTTGTGAATTCGAGAGTCCCTGTGGGGTAGTCCATCCTCAACTCGAGTGTTTCCAAACATGGCAGAGAGATCTACTGCATCCCTGAGATATCCCTGGCCAGACGTAACTCGAGTTCTCGAAGGGTTGGAAGTGTATGACACCTCGTTACTTCTCAACACGCCGGAGCAGCGTCACGCCGTTGACCTAACCGCGTAAATCTATAATACACCTACGTAACGTCCTCTCGCAAAATAAGCAGGGCCAAGCGCCATTCCTCATCTTTATATGGCCTCTGAGACTGTCAAAGTTCAGGCTTGGACTTTCCGTTTGCCTTTGGTTTTCGCACCCCTTCCAGTGTCATTCGATTCCAAAAAGCCACCCTCTTCAAGAGCTGCTCGGGCAGCTTGGTTGATATGTCTAAGCGCCCTATTGTCAGTGTACCATAACGGGAACCGATTCATAACGCACTTGAATCGATCAGGGCCTAGGTGGATACCCCCAAAATATCTCGTTACGACGACGAGCACGTCTTTAACCTCCATGATTTGCAGTAGGTGTGCAAGTCGACCACCAGCTGCGGACTCCCCGTCATCGTCGTTGTCCTGGTGTAAGACGCCGCCCAGCTCACATCTCCAAGCGTTAATTACCGGATGTGCCGCTCGAGCAATCCGGCGATCGGACATCAAGTGTGACAGCACCACCAGTACCTAACAGGGATATAAGCTGTTTAGAAAAGATGGAAGTTGTGCAACTTACTTGCGAGGGATGGGTGATTCGACACGCTCGCCCAACGAAGCTACTCTTTCGATCCGTGATGGCCCCAGCTTCATATATCTCGATGCCATCAGGTAGGGGTACCAGGGAAAGTTCTGGACCCGCAGGTATCCCACCCCCTGTCGGAGAGTCTGTACCCTTGGTCTGTGAGGTCGTCGGAACTGCTTCTACTTGATGGACATGCTGTGCTTTCCCATCCTCTCGCATCACCTCTCGGAGAATGCTCTCGCTGAGGCGCTCTTCGTACCATCGCTGGATGACTTCTCTTGTCCGTTCTATGCCATCAAATACTGCAACTTCGCCTTCATGCCGCTCTACACCGGATGAGGATATGTATGTCTTCAATACACCACTGAATAGGGTGGCATCTATTTGAAATGCCCCAATGTACCTCGACAATAGTTGGAGTTGTGGCGGCGAAGAGTCGGGATATGTTGGGGGGAGCGAAACGAGGATGCGAAACGTAATACCGCTATGCGGTGACAAGAGACTGCTTGATGCAAGAACACAAAAAAACGCATCAGAGGGACCGTTTTGCGTTTCGAAGAGCAGGACCTGCTGACGACGTTTGCACTTCATAACGTATCAATCTGCTCTCTGTATTCTGTCTTAAGTTCTCTGGTTTCCATGCTCGTATTGCACCAGGTTCGCTGTAAATTGACATCAGTGCTGCAACAAACTCGTCAATTTCGAAGAGTGTTATGAGCGAGAAACGTGCCTTCGAGCTCCATGGCTATGTCCTCAGTGATTGGGTCATTTTGGAGATTTTGGAGTCTTTCGAGGAGGGTTTTAGCATCTCGAGAGTCATCCTCGGAAGTAGTTGAGGACATGGTTTGTTTGACACCGTTCTTCTTGAACCTGACCTTTGTGTTTTTGATATGCCAAACACGTCTCCTCCGGTCCATGTCATAGTCAGACTCCCATACAATAGACCAGAGAATGCTGTTGACCCACTAGTGGTAGGCAAGAGGCTCCCCAAGTCGCAGAAATCGCGAAATTGACTTGCTCCCAGGTAGAATGGTCGGCAGAAAAGGAGGCATACTTATGGGATATAATATCTCGATCGAGAGGCCCCGCAGGAAGCGGTACAGATTGTTCGTTCCCGGCTTGAAGACCTGCGGCGATCCAGATCTGATTCGACTGAAAGGGCAAGGACTGTCTGAAAGACTCAAGGTGCCACTACCATTCCTCATGTACAGAGCTCAAGTCCGATACGAGGAAGATTTGCGAGGTCTCCAAGCTGCGATGGCCGAACCCATCATTCCCCAGCCGCTGGCCATTCCGCCGCCACGACAACAGGAAGATAAGACGTCTATTATTACACCCCCAAATGCTTCTTCTGTAGGCACTCGAACCTCTACGGCATCCACCCCACGGCAAGCCACCCCAATTGGGGTAAAGAATCGATTCACTTCGCACCTGCGGTCACAACCGGCACTACATTCATCATATAGGAGTAGCAGCGGTACCATTTCTGCATCTACGGTAACTCTAACCCATCGGCCAGCGGCCGCCATGTCGGTCCACTCACCGACCCACCTTCGTCCAATGTCCCCGCCGGACTCCAGGTCTTCATCTGAAACAGAAGATGAAGGAGAGCAACAGGACGACCCAGATGACCCCGAGGCCATTAGAAAGAGGTTGAAGGATCTGGAACGAATGATGACTAGCAATGTGCTTGGATTTGCACGACCAAAGCCGACTCTGAAAGCACCCGATCCTAGTTCAAGTGTTATTCAAACTTCTCTGCGTAACGATACGACAAGTGGAGGAGAAACCACCTCCGCCCAAAGCTCGATCCCTTCAATCCCTTCGCCTCCTGAATCACAACTTCAGCCTCCCCAGCACAAGCCACAGCACACCCCTCAAGGAGCTTCACAAGCTGGAAGGAGACCCCAGCAATCGCGATCCCCGCCTCAGTCCCCGCCTCAGCAAGTGGTTCGAAACAGGATGGTTGGGAAACGGCCGCTGCCGAAAGGAAGTAACCACGGGTCAAGTGCTTCCAGCTTTAGTGATATAAGCGGTATGCGACCGTCCCATAATGACAGTCTATGAACTTTACACTGGTCTTCTAGACGCTAGTATTTCTACCTCCGCGCTTGACGATGCGCTTAATTCTAACCTACGTCAGCCAGCAGGAAGTTCGCGATTGTGAGTAGTAACGCTACATTATACTTTCAGTCACTGACCATTTGAACAGCCCTGCGTTTACCCGTCCTCATTTTACTCGCACTGCACACCACGCGCAACCACAGTGAACCTTCATGTGCAATAAGCCTCGTGTACTATATGGGAGGGACTATTCGAGAGGATTCTAGCATGGCTGACGCGTCTGGTGTTTGCGTATAATAACGCGCCTACGTGATTGCAGTTTTCTTTGAAAGCGTGCTTACGAGGGCCACCTCCGCTGCATCGGACTTCCACAACCAAAATGCAACTGATATTTTTGACTGATATCGGAGAGTCGTATCAATATGGAGGTGGAGAATATCATGGCTCTCCATGAAGTCGGGGTTCGTGAGCAAGCCAAATCGCCACCAGTTCTATCGGACCGTTGACACTTTGAGGGCTTGAGATCGGGTACAGAAATGATGCTCTGCCTGTCCGTGGCCATCTCATTTGCGTGGCCAGCCTCATTTTCGCCAATATGCTTGTAAAAGCTCAACAGGTTCGACCGAACAACGTACGCACGCTGTTGCTGAGCCGCTTTTTCGTCTTTGAATTGGAAAGGGCCGATGTGCTGGGTGACACGGAAATGCAGGAGAGACGAGCAATTCCACCGAATCCTATTAAGAAGTACAAGCTTTAAGTGTCAGCGGTTGCACGAGCAGAAATAACACGCACACAAATACCTTGTGTGTGGTTGTAATAGGTTGTGCCGTATGAAGGACAGTCTTGATTTCACTTGAGGCAGGAATTGAACCAAAGGGCGATAGGAAGTTGACGGTGGATAAGGCGGCCCCAAGTGGATTGGGATTTCTCAACGACACTAAGCACCAAGATCTCAGGTGGTATACATGTCTTTATAACAAATGAAACCATAGTTTGGGCATCGATGGCGCCCCTTGTCGAAACCTCTCTGGCTAACGGCCGCTTTGCGAATGTGCTAAGTCCGTGGTCCACAAGGAGGAACCTTAAATACGGCCATGGCCGCCGCCCAACCTTGCAAGGTGGCTCAACAATGTCGACAATATCACAAGGCAAATCTCATGTTTTGTGACATTGGTCTTCTCGTCCCTGTAAATGTGGATCCTGCTGTCAATCTTGAAGTGGCTGGCTTAGGAATCCACCAAAGCATGCTATCTGCACTTCTTGTAATGTTGATGTAAGCCTAATCCAGGGCTTGAACAAGCACAGTTACGGGCCATTCGGTGGGATCAAAATGCGAACACGTCAGGGAGAAAGAATAGTGGTGGTAACGTTGGCCAAAGGAAGCCCCATTGCCAATGTCAATCCCCACATCCTCCGGTTGTACACCGACCGGCTTGTGTCAGAGCTCCAGACCCAGACTTGTCTACCCACGATGGCCTGTTGCAGCTTCTCAAGGATATCGCAAATAAATTTGGGGGGGTGAGTGGCTTGACGCTGAATTTCGTTGTCAGTCAGCGTGTTCTCTCTAAAGTGACGCGTTCCCCGTTTTTCCGAGCGAAAGAGGAGTGCGGGGGTATCCACTCGATCGATCGAGTCTGGTCGTTTTCGCTTGAGTGGATAAGGGCGACGCAATCGCACGCCCTTGAATATATCTACTGACCTTCGGGAGGGTGCGCAAAGACATAGTATGACTTCCCTGGATCCAGAAGGCCGTGAAAAACTACCGATAACTGCCGCCTAGTCGCCGATCGTTTTCGCCTGTGTTCGGCTGCTTTTGGACTTGGGCATCAACACCATCAGCCATAAGGACAACGCCTCCACAATACATGGACTTACCCTCGGGAACCCGCACGAGGGTAAAGTATTTCTCTCTGGGGAATTGCTTCCGTCAAAATATACCGATAACGATTTCTCCACTCCGAGCGCTGTGCACTCGTTCAAGTGCTGGTATAATCGTTCGAGTTCGTTGATGCGCTTCTTCTCATCACAGGATTCATCGAGTTCCACTGGATATAACGTGAGGACGCCGGTGGCAAGGTCCTTCAGGTCCTGGTTTTTCGCTATCTCCTCCTTCAGTTGGTGCACCGTCGCGGTCTCAACGAGGTCAACTGGGAACGGGGTATGTTCGTCAATAAGGGTGCACCAGTACTGCATTTGGCGAAGGGCGGGCGGGAAGAAGTGGAGGCCTGCGGCTTGCCACAGGGCGGGTCTAGAATCAGGCCGTCGAAGTCCAGGTAGAAGCCGCTTCAGGCATCGCAACTGTCTTACGCCGCAACATAGGCAAGCGCCAGCCTTGGTCCTGGTGCGGCTGTTCAATCCCTCGGGGCGACAGTCAAGTCTTGCCGTGCCGTTCAGGAGCTTACCAAAGCTAAATGTTCCATCTCCGAAGCGAGGGGCCGTTTCAGTGAAGAGCGGGGACATTGGGTATCTGAAGCGAAACGATTGAAGGCCGAGGCCGAGGCAGACGGGTGGATGGCTCAACAAGCCTTCTTGTGCAAGCTAGGCTCGAGAGAACGATACGTTCAGGTCAGCGAGAAACTCACGATCCATCTCATATTTCTCCTGAGAAGTGGGAGGAGTTAATCACCTCACTCTCTCGGACGACGTTCTACGATGCGCCTCCATCTAGGGACGACCTTGCTGCCATCATCAAAGTGTTTGGAGATAGTGAGTTGTGTCTCAACTCTAATCTGATGCATGAAACTCACCACTTGACCCAGCCCACCGTGGACATTGGTTTACCTGCCCGAATGGTCACATCTTCAGCATCGGCGAATGCGGAGGCACAATGCAACAGAGCCAGTGCAACGAATGTTGAGAAGCGATCGGCGGTGGCAGTCATACGCTTTTGAACACGAACCACCGCGCCACCTTCATGGAGGACATCGCCGCAGAGCAACAACAATTACCCTCTCCGTTTCGATGGGGACAGGGCGCTTGAGAGTCACGCATAGATTTTTGATGACAACCGAATCATTGATTCATTTCGTGAGCTACACTTGTTGCCGCCGGACCACGAATCGCCAGTACTAGATCGCCTAGTGGGTGCAGTGAAAAGATAGTGGGATTAATGCCGAGTATTCCCAAAAATTCGAATCTCTGAGACATAGGGCTGGAAGGATTTCCTTCTTAAATGATCCGTCAAGCCTGAGCTATCTCACTAGACATCACAAACTCAATACAGCCCTCTATAGCAAGTGGTCCGGAAACCCCACTCCCTACGGTGTCTTTATATCTAATGGGATCCGACCTGCCCGAGTTCTTGCAATCCGTCTCGCACCCCATGTCCAAAGAATTCCGCGTCACTTATCGAAATAACGAATAACGCTTAGACTCCTTCTGCCCGTTCTCGAGAAAGCCCCTCGGCGCACAGGATACTTCGCAGTGCTGCTGAATCGGTTATTGGACTATTCCGGCTGTACTCGGCACTTCCCGGTCGGCCACCCAAAACGTTCGAAACGAGTAGGCCGTCAGGCAGCCCTCAGAAGGCAGAGAAGGGACTGCGTGAAATGGTCGAGTTATCATAGGCGCTCGTACCGTCTCCCGGGCTTGTCCCGTGCACCTTGATCCCTGACGACTGACACGAGGTCTACTAATATTCTCTCAAATACTCGAGTTTCGATGGCCTAAGATGGGTAGCGAAATTGTTCATTTTCCTGTCTCTCAGCTGGTCTTTCAGACTCTTTCGTGCCGGTCCCCCCGAGTCAGGCTCCGAGCATGATTGATGCTTCTCATGGCCTGCTCTTTGACATCACAAGCTTCTGAGCCTGCCACAGTGGGCGGATAACTAGAAGCGTGAACTGGCCAGCCAACCCAGGATCCTTTTCCTACCATGTCTCAACGCAGAGTCTGCGATTTCTACAACAGACCACAAGGCTGTCGAAACCGATCCAACTGTGGCTTTCTCCACGAACCCCGCGATACCTTCGGTCCACCCTCAGCATTCACTCCCCGCGCGTCGCACAACCCTCGGCCTGACAACATCCCTGACGGCGTCTGCAGGTACCACTGGAGCAGTGGTACCTGTAAGTATGCCAACTGCTGGTTCAAGCACATCCGTCCTAATGAGTCTCCTTCCGCATCACCCACCGTCGCGGACTCGTGGAGGTCCCGGTCTTCCACGACCTTGACAGCCGCAGGACTCTCTGGAGGGCGTTCACTTCTCAGACCTGATGAAGCCAAGCGTCAGCTCTCTACCATTTTCCTGAAACCAGGCTACCGTTTCGGCCTTCCCTCGACTGTGAATCGCTTCGTCATGATCTTGGTCAGCAGTTCTGTTGCCAACGGATGGGTATTTTACATTTATACCTATTACGATCATTTCTGATTGCCTTTCCAGACTAAGGAGGACGCGAACCAATTGCTTCGACTAATCGCCGAGGTGGACCCCAGTTCTCATTATCCGCTTCTCATCAGACTTATATAATATATTAGGATCATGGGCTCTTGAGGATACAAGAAGTACTGGTGTACGATGGTGTCACTACGTCTGCTTTCGATGCACTAGATCATCAGAAGCTCTCTTTCCAGAGCTGCTATATGCATGTACTCGTTGTGAGTGGTCACCAATTTTTTTAATCTTGTATACTAACGCCGTCTACATGATCAGTTTATGACATCGGAATTGCTATTGACCAGTTCATTGGAACAGTCCATCAAGTTAGTTTGTCCAATCACCCCAATTATAGTCTCCAAGTTGACGTCGTGTGCTCAGTGCGCTCTATGGCATCGTTCACCGACAATATGACCGCATCGAGCAAACTCTCGAGGGCTGCCTTCGCGAAATCATGGATTCTCATTGGCTACCTTCCGTTTCTCGGAGCCTCATTCGTATTGTCAAAATACACGAAATATTTGGGGCTGTCATTTCCCTGTTGAATGAGTAAGGTTCATTCTCTTTGAGGTCGTGTCGCTGATTTCTCAATAGGTATTTCGTGCGATATAAGGCATCCTTTCGTGACCACTCCACCATTCCTGCGTTCATCAACAATATCAGTAGTTGGTTCGAGAGCTGGTCAACATCTACCCACTCTTTCGATGACAACTGGAAACCTGAAACCGAACAAATGCGAGAGCACACCATCTCAGTCCTGCGCAAGGACTTGGGACGACTGCGTGCAATCGTTTTACGCGAGACCGCTGTCGCCCACCGATGGCAAACCCCTCCAACTCTGCTGCATGACACGCAAGGAACCCAATACGATCTTCTAATGATGCTTTTAGCGAATTATGTCCCCCCTGGGCACCTCCGTCCCGATGGACCCCGGCATAGCAACGACCATGCCGACATTCGAGAAATTACTATTGAACCTCCGCAGGCAGAACTCATCTCCACGATACCCCCTTTCCTGCCTGCCAACATTCCGGATGCTCCCCACCATCTTCGCACTGACAGTAT